>JAESGO010000020.1_pt1 | contig 220431 bp, 203 predicted proteins | sample 9269701 | NCBI WGS metagenome assembly JAESGO01 (sample SAMN15720690, study PRJNA650881) | algae metagenome | isolation source: Hormoscilla sp. CMT-3BRIN-NPC48 and co-occurring heterotrophs from... | place: USA: Clark Mountains Wilderness, California | collected 2010-04-18
AGTAGGCCGTAATCAGGAGCAATTCATTGAAGCATTCGGAAGCCAGGTTTTGCCAGCACTGCGGTAATCCAACGCCAGCCTGCCAGTAAGGTGACAGCTGTCCTGCTGGTCGACTAAGTGCCCGTCTCAGGTAACCGGCATAACAATTCACAGCCGAGCTTACAGGTCGCTGCTGCAGTGGACATTCGTTTCGGCGATCCGCTCTAACGGCGAAGTTGTTCCTCTACGCGGTGGCTAAAACGTCTGCTTTCGCGAATTAATAAATGAAAGTCGACGGTCCGCAAACCATCTGTGGACGCCCGTAAGACGCAAGCGGTTTCTTGAAGATTGCACGTAGTCGGATGCTGCCATCTGTCCGGCCTCTTATGCAGCACCAGAGGCTGCGGGCCCGTATGGGAGTTCGCGGACCGGATCCATATCACCCACAGCGTGCTCACGGCACCGTGGATTGCCCTGGTTTTCCGACCCCGTCTGACCGACTGTTGTGCCATACCTTCCTTGGACCGACTACGTCCCCGACGACCTCTGGCCCGCCTTGGCTTACGCCGCAGCTGCGACCGGAGCTTTGTATTCCTCTTGCTTCATGAGCAGCGCCCAGATGATGCGCGCCGTCTTGTTGGCGAGAGCGACCGTCACCAGCATGCGTGGCTTCCGGGCCATCATCTGCTCAAGCCAAGAGCCAACAGGTGCCCCGCGCTTGCTCGCCTGCAGGACGACTGCGCTACAGCCAATGATGATGAGACGCCTCAGCGTACGCTCGCCCATCTTCGTAATTGATCCCAGCTTTTGCTTGCCTCCTGTCGAGAGCTGGCGTGGCGCCAGACCTAACCAGGCGGCAAAGTCCCGTCCTTTGGTGAAGGTCTCGGGCGGTGGGGCGAGGGCGGCAATTGCCGTGGCGGTGATCGGACCGACGCCAGGTATGGTCATAAGCCGCCTTGCGATCACATCCTCACGGGCCCGCCGCGCAATCTCCTTGTCCAACTCGCTGATCTTGCTGTTCAGCACGTCAAGCAGATCGAGCATCGTTCGGAACATCGGCCTGGCAGCCTCTGGAAGCGATGACCCCATCTCCGCATCAAGCAGGTCGCTTAGCATGGCGACATGCGAGGGACCTTTGGGTGCCACCCAGCCATACTCGGTCAGGTGACCGCGGATGGCATTGATCAACTGGGTCCGCTGCCGCACCAGCAGGTCTCTGGTTCGGAACACCAGAGCCGAGGCCTGCTGCTCTTCGCTCTTGATCGCCACAAACCGCATATTTGGGCGCTGCACTGCCTCGCAGATGGCCTCGGCATCGATTGCATCGTTCTTATGCCGCTTCACGAACGGCTTCACATAGGCCGGCGGGATCAGCTTGACCTCGTGACCCAACAATGTCAGTTCGCGGGCCCAATGATGAGCACCGCCGCAAGCCTCCAGCGCTACCAGGCAAAGTGGCTGTTTAGCGAAGAACTCCAGCACCCTGGTGCGACTGATCTTACGGCTGAACAGAGCTCGGCCGCCCGCATCTGCGCCATGGGCGTGGAATACATTCTTCGCAATATTCAAACCGATTGTGGTAACTTCCGACATGGGCGCCTCCTCAAGTGGTGTGTTCAACACCTCCACTTTGGCACATCGATGCCGCCGGGGGGCGTCCACCCCATCGCCCAATCTCGCCAATCGCTGCCTTGGCAATGCACGACCCCTATTTTCGCCGCTTCCGCGCATTGGGTTCCCGGCGGCAAGTAGCCATCTGGCGGGAAAGCCCCACGTTGATCAAGTCGTTGGCTATCCAATCAGCGCTGTCCTCAGTGCGGGAATGTCCTCGAGCACATGGTCGATGAAGGCAGCGATCCGGGGTGTTTTCCGCAAATCGGGATGAGAAAGCAGATACCAACTTCTTGTGAGTTCTTCCACGGGCGGCAGCACCTGGACGAGCGTCTCCTCGGCGTCGCCCAAGGTGGTAGGCAGCGGAGCCACGCCAATGCCCGCCTTCACCGCCGACAGAGTGCCCAGCATGCTGTTGTTGCGGTTGACGATCCGAGCATTCGGAACCGCCTCCGGCAGCCATTTCGCGACGCGGTGGTTCTGCATGATGCCGTCAAACCCGATTAGGGAGTGGCCTGCGAGTTCTGCAATGCTGCGGGGGCGGCCGTGCTTCTGGACGTAACTCTGGCTGGCGTAGATCGCCCATATGGAATCGCAGATCTTGCGACCGACGAGGCTGTCGTCCGCTGGCTCGCCGGAGCGGAAGGCAATATCAGCCTCGCCTTTGGCAATATCGAGATAGCGGTCGCTGGTGATGAACTCGACAGCGAGGCCGGAATAGCGCTGGTGAAAACGATCCAGAAGTCCGGTGGCGGCGATGCGCGCGACGGTCGGCTCCGGGCAGGTAAGGCGGATCACGCCCCTGAGATCGTGCTTCAGCGCCTGCACCTGACGCTCCAGAGCGCCGACTGCGGCTTCGACGGCGAGAACGTAGTCGATCAGCGTCTCGCCCAGTTCCGACAGGCGATAGCCTGTCGGATGCCGCTTCACCAGGCTCAATCCGGTGCCGGCCTCCAGTTCGCCCAGCCTGCGATGGACGGTGGACTGGTTCACGCCGAGGGCCTTCGCGGCGGCCAGCGTGCTGCCGTAGCGCGAGACAGCGATCAGATGGCGAAGGTCGCTCCAGTCAAACATGACGCCATTATGCACTTTTGCGCGGAGGTTTTGCAGAATATCTGCTGCCGCACTGACAGCCCTCTCGGTAGATTCTCCCTCGTCCTTATGGGAGAAAATCCATGCATCAACAGAGCGACGTCAAAACCATGATCGCGGGCCTGACCGTCGGACTGACGCGCAGCGCCCAGGAAATCGGAATGGCCAAGCTGACCCCGCTCCACCGCGAGGTCGTCGGCGGCATGCCGATCCAGCCCAAGCAGGAGGTTCGAGTGCTTCTATCGACCCTGCTTCCGGGCGATGTGACACCCCGTCATTCCCATCGGTTTCCGGTGACCGTCTATATGCAGGAAGGAACCTTCACGCTGGAGCTGGACGGACGCGAGCCCGTGGCGATCAAGGCGGGAGAGGTCTTCGTTGAGCCCGCCGGGATCAACATGACTGGGTTTAATAAGGGCGACGTACCGGCGCGGATGGTGATTTTCTATGTGTGCGTCCCTGATGCGCCGTTTGCCGAGCCGGTGAAGCCTGATTCCAACAACAAGAGATATTCGAACGGGCCGCGGCTTTGACAGCGGTCGGCCGGGAGTGACGACAATGTCTGCTTCCACTTTCGTGTCCACGTCCATGCTTCAGTTCATCGCCGCCTATGTGCTGGTGACGATGGTTCCGGGACCCGTATCCTTCGCGACCGGTGGCTTCGCCGTCCTTCACGGTTTCAGCAAGACACTCCCGCTGCTGGCCGGCATCGGCGTCGGGCGAGCGGTGCTTACCGCCCTGATGGCATTCGGCGCGGTTCATCTTGCCGCCATCCTATCGCTGCCGGCGGCCAGGACTTGCGGTGCGGCTGTGCTGTGCGCCATGGCCTGGCGCATGGTCCGCGCTGCGCCGCCCGCCACGAGCAATTCGTCGGGTAGATTTAGAGGTGACCTGTTCCTGGAAGGCGTCCTAGTCGGCTTTCTGTCGCCGCAAACGGCAGCGCTTTATGCCGTCGCCCTTGTCGCCCTTATGCTCGACGCCCCGGCGCTTGGAAACAGCCTTTCGATCGTGGTCATTGTGACAGTCATCACCGTCGGCTGGCACGCCGTAGTGGCGGCTCTCTTTTCGCATACGACCATCCGCGCCGCCGCGCTTCGGCATCATCGCGCCATCTGCAGGACAGCAGCGACCACGCTCTGCTCCATGGCTCTCTATTCGGCCCTGCCAACTGTAGGAGCATAGATCAGTTTCGTGGTAGCAACTTGGAGCGCACCTGTTCTGACTGGAAGGTGGCATTGCCGATAAGGCATAGGCCTGGGCATACGCCTATAAATATGACAATGACTGCTGATCCCTCCTCTTCTACGCCTCGTGCCGAAGTGACCACTTCGGTGCGGCTTAGACGCTGGACGACAGCCGAGAAAGTGCGCCTCCCCCAAGAGGCCATGCAGCCAAGTATGTCAGTTTCCTTTGTGGCACGCCGTGCCGTCAATATGGCCAACATGAATGGCTGCTTTCCCATTCAGCTACCGCGAAGCGGTCAGTCAGGAATCCACCCCTAATCCGCTTTCGCTTGTCCCTGTCAATCGCGGGAGGCGTGCACGTCCGGGGGCCTTTGCAAAGCCCTTTGCGTCGCAACTGTTGTACGCGGTGTTGTTAAGGACCGTAGCCAGTATCAAGGTGTTGTTAGTTACGGACGCTGCGGTGTACTGGAACAGGGTTTGCAAATGAGCTGGTGTTTGTCACAAAACCCCAGCAGTTTTTCGCGTTGAACACGACGGCCTGCCGACAAAAGTCGGGGCTGGAGGTAGCGCAAGCATCTTCCAGCAGGACAGCATTATAGTCTCGGAAGTAGGCATCCTCCATCGTTGTCGTCACGCATTGATCGATGTTGACCCCCGCTAGGTAGAGTGTGCTGACGCCCTGCGTGCGGAGCACTTGATCCAGATGGGTACCGTAGAAGCCGCTCATACGGACCTTTTCGATATGAATGTCATCCGGGTCCATCAGGGCTTTTAGTTCATCCACCATCTCAGCTCCCCAAGAGCCTTCGGTCAGAACGGCACCGTTCGCAAGTTCTTGGCCTATCCCGGTCTGATCAGGCTTGTGTTTGAACGAGTAGAGCGTGGGGGCGCCAAGATTTCTCAGGTCAGGACGGTTGGACCAATACACCCAAATGACCCACATGCCGTGATGACGCGCTGCGCTTATGGCGCGCTGTACACCAGGGATGGCGTGCCGACACCGCTGAAAATCCAGGCCAGACCGATCGGTCCAGCCACCCGGAGCGCAGAAGTCGTTTTGCATGTCGATAACAACCAGCGCGCCGCGCGATAGATCATTCACGAACGGCATCAGCTGAGCGTCGAACCGGACCAGTTTGCCGGAGTTCTGATGCGGCGAAAGGTCGACATAATCTTCATGCAAGTGCCAACGATCCGACCCGGACGCCAGCTGCACGCCCCCCGTTTCCGTTCGACTGTAAATGGTTCGACGCGGTACTGGCATTCAATCCTCCGGGATGGCTCGTTTTCCATTGGGTAATCACTTGTCGAGCTACTCGCAGGCCAATGGCGACGCGGTGACGTTCGTTCCTGATGGTCAACTTACGCATGCTGCAAGCTAAGCCGTAGGTGGCTGACTATTGTCACCGCTAGGGATTGTGCTTCCTTGGGGTGTTAATTGTTGAGAATGCTGGCCGCGACACTGCCAGATTGTCCACCGCGGCTTAGAAAAGCGTCCGCTTACCCTGATCATTTGTCTACAAGCTGCCAGTCCCCTTACCACCCCCTTTCTGTCAGCACTTGGGGCTTAAACTGACGGCAGCGTTTTGGAAGCAGCGACACAAGCCGCGTATAAAATGGGGGCATTACCATCGTAGCGATCCCGCCGTTTGCCTGTAATTCTACTCCAAGCTACGATGACCTCTAGCGGCTTGTTGCGTCTGGCCCGTTCGTGCCTCTTCTACTTATCCCCGATCCAGGGCCACGCGTCGTGCGAGCCCACAGCGGAGTGGGGACGACGTGGTGATTTCTTCAGGACAGTCGACGGCCATCGAACGCGGAACGCGCATGCTGCGCACCGCGCTAGGTCCGGCCGTGGCTCGGTTCCTGGAGGACCCCGCGATCGTCGAGGTTATGCTCAACCCCGACGGGCGGCTCTGGGTTGACCGGCTGAAGGGAGGTCTCGCCGATACCGGCGAGCATCTGACGCCCACCGATGGCGAACGCATCATCCGCCTCGTGGCGCATCATGTCGGCGTCGAGGTTCACGCCGCTTCGCCCCGGGTTTCGGCAGAGCTGCCGGGAACTGGGGAACGCTTCGAAGGTCTTTTGCCACCCGTGGTGGCGGCTCCCGCCTTCGCCATTCGCAAGCCCGCGGTCGCTGTGTTTACGCTCGACGACTACGTGTCAGCGGGCGTCATGTCGGCTGCGCAGGCCGACACTTTGCGCCGGGCCGTCACTGAGCGGCAGAACATCCTGGTTGCCGGCGGCACGTCCACGGGCAAGACCACCCTGACTAACGCCCTGCTGGCTGAGGTCGCCAAGACGGGCGATCGCGTGGTGCTGATCGAAGACACGCGCGAGTTGCAATGTGCGGCACCCAATCTGGTGGCGTTGCGGACCAAGGATGGCGTGATTTCCCTGTCCGATCTCGTGCGGTCGTCGCTGCGGCTTCGACCCGACAGGATTCCGATCGGTGAGGTTCGTGGACCCGAAGCACTCGACCTTCTCAAAGCCTGGTCGACCGGCCACCCCGGAGGCATCGGCACCATCCACGCTGGATCCGCCATGGGTGCCCTGCGGCGCCTCGAACAGCTCATCCAGGAAGCCGTCGTCACAGTGCCCCGCGCCCTGATCGCCGAAACCATCGATGTCATCGCCGTGCTCTCCGGCCGCGGTTCCGCACGGCGCCTCGTGGAACTCACCCATGTCACGGGTCTCGTTGCGAGCGGCTGCTACGACCTTTCCCCTGCCCTCACGTCACCCAAACCCGCTGGAGCCTCCTCATGAACTTGACAGCCCTTCGTGTCCGTTGCCGGATCGCCGCAACGGCATTCGCCGCAACACTCAGCCTCACGATGACCCGGGTGGCTTATGCCGCCGGATCGTCGATGCCGTGGGAAGAGCCCTTGCAGCAGGTTCTTGAATCCATCGAAGGGCCCGTCGCCAAGATCATCGCGGTGATCATCATCATCGCCACCGGTCTGACCCTGGCCTTCGGCGACACGTCTGGCGGCTTCCGTCGGCTGATCCAGATCGTCTTCGGCCTCAGCATCGCCTTCGCGGCCTCGAGCTTCTTTCTCTCCTTCTTCTCCTTCGGCGGCGGAGCGCTGATCTGATGGACGAGCCAGTCCTCGGATTCACCGCACCCCTCCATCGTGCGTTGACCGAGCCCATCCTGCTCGGCGGCGCCCCGCGCGCGGTTGCCATCCTTAACGGCACCCTGGCGGCGGCGCTCGGCCTCGGCCTGCGGCTTTGGCTCGTCGGCATCGTGCTCTGGGCCATCGGCCATCTACTTGCCGTCTGGGCAGCGCGGCGCGATCCGCTCTTCGTCGAAGTGGTGCGCCGACACCTGCGCATCCCCGCCATTCTCAATGTCTGAGGCACCCCGATGATGAACCTCGCTGAATATCGCCGCACCGGCGCCCGGCTCGCCGACTATCTTCCTTGGGCCGCTCTGGTCGGCGAGGGCGTCGTCCTCAACAAGGACGGCAGCTTCCAGCGCTCGGCCAGATTCCGCGGCCCCGATCTCGACAGTTCCGTGCCCGCCGAACTGGTCGGCGTCGCGGGCCGGCTCAACAATGCTTTTCGCCGTCTCGGCTCCGGGTGGAGCATCTTTGTCGAGGCCCAGCGCCACCAGGCGGCGACCTATCCCGGGAGCATGTTTTCGGATGCGGCATCAGCGCTGATCGACGCCGAGCGCAAGGCCGACTTCGAGGAAGCCGGCACGCATTTCGAGTCGAACTACTTCCTCACGATTGTCTATCTGCCGCCTGCAGAGGACACGGCCCGCGCAGAGAGCTGGCTCTACGAAGGCCGCGAGCAAAGCGGGGTGAACCCTTGGGAAACGCTCAAGGGCTTCGTTGATCGCACCGTTCGTGTGCTCGCCCTGCTCGACGGCTTCATGCCCGAATGCTGCTGGCTCGACGACGCGGAGACGCTGACCTATCTGCACTCGACCGTCTCGACCAAGCGGCATCGCGTGCGCGTCCCCGAGACGCCGATGTATCTTGATGCCCTCTTGGCCGACCAGCCGCTCGCCGGCGGGCTCGAGCCACGCCTGGGCGAGGCACATCTGCGCGTCCTCACCGTTGTCGGCTTTCCCGCGACGACCACGCCCGGCATCCTCGATGAACTGAACCGACTTGCCTTCCCCTATCGCTGGTCGACCCGGGCAATCCTTCTCGACAAGACTGACGCCATAAAGCTGCTGACCAAGATCCGCCGCCAATGGTTCTCCAAGCGCAAGTCCATTGCCGCCATCGTCAAGGAGGTGCTGACCAACGAGGCCTCGGTCCTGGTCGACAGCGACGCCGCCAACAAAGCGACCGACGCCGACCTCGCGCTGCAGGAACTCGGTGCTGACTATGCCGGTGAAGCCTACGTCACCGCGACGATTACCGTCTGGGACGCGGAGCCCCGCATCGCCGACGAGAAGTTGCGGCTGGTCGAGAAGATCATCCAGGGCCGAGACTTCACCGGCATGGTGGAGACGATCAACGCTGTGGACGCCTGGCTCGGCACCCTGCCCGGCCACCTCTACGCCAACGTGCGCCAGCCACCCATCAGCACGCTGAATCTCGCCCACATGATCCCGCTTTCAGCGGTGTGGGCGGGGCCGGAACGGGACGAGCATTTCCAAGCACCCCCACTGCTCTATGGGAGGACGGAAGGCTCGACTCCGTTCCGGTTATCCCTTCATGTCGGCGACGTCGGCCACACCTTAGTAGTAGGTCCGACCGGTGCCGGCAAATCCGTACTCCTGGCGCTCATGGCCTTGCAGTTCCGCCGTTACGATAATGCCCAGGTCTTCGCCTTCGACTTCGGCGGCTCGATCCGCGTCGCCGCCCTCGCCATGGGCGGCGACTGGCACGATCTCGGAGGCGAACTTACCGACGGAACGGACGCTTCCGTGTCGCTCCAGCCGCTTGCCGGCATCGCCCACACGCTAGAGCGCGCTTGGGCAGCCGACTGGTTGGTCGCCATCCTCCTGCGGGAAGGCGTGACCATCACGCCCGAGGTCAAGGAGCACATCTGGACAGCGCTAACGTCCCTCTGGGCGGTCCGATCGTCCGCGCGCAAGGGGACGGTCGCAGCGTACCTGTAGAGATCGTTCCCGTGCCACAGGCTGATCCTGCGGAGCAGCGCCGCCTCGCCGAGATGGAAGCCGCACGAACTAGCCAGCTCTTCTTCCAAACTCGTGCTCGGTCAGAGACGGGTTTGCCGGCGTTCTCGACACTTGGTGGCTCGACACCAGGCATCGGCGCTTCCGGGTCTGAAAATCCACAGCTCGCGTTCCTCAACGCCGAAGTCAATCGCCGCACGGTGGCTCAAGACCGCGTGGCCGCGCCCGCGTCGCCATTCGTGCTGCAGGCGGGATCGGTGATCCCTGCGGCCCTAATCACCGGTATCCGTTCCGACCTTCCGGGTCAGATCACCGCGCAGGTGACCCAGCACATCTATGACAGCCCCACTGGGAGCATCCTCCTGGTTCCGCAGGGCACCAGGATCATCGGCGAGTACGATAATGGCGTCGCCTTCGGACAGCGCCGCATCTTGCTCGTCTGGAACCGGCTGATCTTTCCCAATGGGCGATCGATTGTCCTCGAGCGCCAGCCAGGCGCGGACACGCAAGGGTATGCCGGCCTGGAAGACGGCGTCGACTATCATTGGTGGGATCTGATGAAGGCCGCCGGTCTATCGACGCTGCTGGCGGTCGGGGCGGAATTGACGACGGATGACGACGATCGGCTCATCCAGGCGATCCGCAGCGGCGCCCAGGACACTATCAACGACGCAGGCCAGCAGATCGTCCAGCGTCAGATGCAAGTCGCGCCGACGCTGACGATCCGGCCGGGATTTCCAGTTCGGGTGATCGTAACCCGCGACATTGTTCTCGAACCTTATGGAGCAAGCCAGTGACCAAGCTCAAGCTCGGCGCCATTGCAGACGACAAGCCCATCAAGGTCACGGTGGAGCTCCCGGCGTCCCTGCACCGAGATCTCGTGACCTATGCTGATGTTCTCTCACGCGAGACGGGCCAGTCCGTCACCGATCCAACCCGATTGATCGTCCCGATGCTCGAGCGCTTCATTGAGACGGACCGAGGCTTTGCGCGATCACGCAAGACGCTTGGCCCCTCATAGGCTTCAGCGACGACACAAAGTTGTCGGGTTGGGGATGACAGATTTCCTCACGATGTTAAGGAATCCCTTGAGCGCGGGGTTTGGATTGGTATCCGCCCAGACGGCGTGAAGCGAAACGACGTTCTTTCCAGCGAGGGGAACTGAGACAACATCCTCGCACGCAGCAGTTTACGGAACTGGCCCCACCACGATTGTTATCCCGAACTCGCGAGCAACCATGTTGACGAGGGTGAACTGACCTACATCATGCAGCTGAATGTTCGATTCACTGTCAGAATTCGGCGTGCGGCGCGCGAGGTGATCCGCGATGTCTGGCCCCAGCCCACCACTGCTTAGGATGATCCGCTCGTGACGAAGTTCATCCAGAACGACCTCGCGCGCACCGGCCAATGAATGCGTGTTGGGAAGCACGACGAACATGCGCTCATCTCGCAGATAGAGCGAACGCAACGCGTCGTCCACCGGCTGTTTGGCGACGAAGGCCACGTCCAACTTGCGTCGCTTTATCAAGTTGGAACTCGCGCCAGTTGTGCTCTCAACAATCTCGACGGACACCCCTACATGCTCCCTCCGGAACTGCTCGAATACATCGCCAAGAAGTGTGAGTGGCACGCTAAGGCCAATGGATAGTTCACCAAGCTCGCCGCGTTGTAGTGCGCTGGCACGTTGCATGGCACGTTCCAGGTGATCGAACCCTAGAGTTGCCTCTTGGAGGAACAGATCGCCGGCAGAGGTAGGCCGTATGCCCGCGTGTCCCCGTTCAAAAAGTTCGGCGCCAACACTATGCTCCAAGCTACGGACGCCTCTGCTTACTGTTGACTGCTGAACGTTCAAGGAAGCCGCCGCCCGCCGGAAACTGCCGTGCTCGGCCGAAGCTAGTGCATAGTGGAACCGGCGAAGATCCAGGATGCGTTTGGCCATGGCACTCTCCTCCCGCTTCCCGTCACAGCTGGGAAACGTTGGCATGCCTGACGCCGAGAACCGGAACATGGAATCCTCCAATCGCTCCGAGACGGCGACGCATCGTTTCCGACATCTCGAACAGGCCAGCATATGTCATCGTCCTGCCGATCCGCGTCGGCACTCCGATAAGTTCGTATGGGCAATCTGCGGCCCGGAAGATACGGGCCATTCGAGCGTCAAAAACTGAGACGATATGTTCGACACCAGCAAGTTGAGCCGCCTCTACGAGACCGCATAAGAGTTCGATGGTGATCGTGTTGACGAATCGGTTCATATCTCGACCCCCAGGGGCCTCAGTCAGCGCCGGGCTGATAGCAAAGCGCGAGCTTTCCCAGATTAGTGGACTCTCGACCGGCCCGTCGGGGACGAGAACGCCGAAGACATCACGCAACATGTTTGGTCCGGTGGTGGGCAACAGCCGAACCGCTCCCTTCAGCACTCGGGCCATCTCGTCGACGCAGAGCAGGTAGAGGGGATCTTCGGCGTCGAAGCGATCGATCTCTCGTCCGTCAACAACGGCTACATCCCAGCCCAGTCTGTCCGAAAAGACCGCCGCTCGCATACGGAACATCTGATCGAACAGGTCCGGGTACGCGTGGCGATCAACGCCTTCTATGGCCAGTATCATCTGCTGGTTCTCCTTGCCTGAAACAGACAAGGACGTACGGCGCGGAGAGAACTCCAGGTATCCCGCTAAATGACGGGGTTTACGGCAGCTCGAACAGGAGGCCAGACTTGAGAGCTATCGACACAGCATGTGTGTTGCTCGACGCCCCAAGCTTGTGTCGTGCGCTCTGCAGATAGCACCGGACGGTATGAGGTGAGAGGTTTAGGATCATTGCAGATTCCCACACCGTCTTACCCTCTGCCGTCCAGTGTAGACTTTCCAGTTCCCGGCGGGAAAGGTGCGGTTGCGGGCGGAGCGCGCCCTCGGTGCGCAACACCGCATCGTGCAGATAGGCAGCGATGAGGGGGAAGTGCCGAAATGCGGTTCGGCGAGCCCATTGCCATTCACGTGCGCTGAAGTCGGCCGTTACTGAAAACAACGCTCGGTCACCGCGATAGCCATGGACCGGAAACGAGATCCCTTTGCGGCCGAGACCAAACTCAACGGCTTCGCCGAAGAACTGGCGGAGGGCCCTACCCTCTCTAGCAAAGTCATCCCAATCTACGGGGAGTAGGCGCCTGAGCCCGCTCTGTATGACCGGGTCCAACTTGATATACCCGCGAGTGCGATAGTGCTCAATCCAGGCCGACGAATAGGTGACGGCGATGTAGGGCTCTCGTTTCGGTGAAGCTCGATCTAAGGTCCCCGTGCCAAGGTAGGCGACTGTCTTGAGGCCGTAGGCTGATGCTACTCGTCCTAGGAGTTGAGCGATCTGATTGACATCTGTAACCCCCGCTATCTCCAAAAGAGTATCATCTATCCGTGTCATACCCCGCCCCTCTTTGCGGCACCTTCGTCAAAACGGGTCTGGAAAAGGACGTCGACTCCCCAAGGGTCGAGACTTAGTCGATCACCAAGTTCCCGCGGGACGGAGCTCGCTGGGTCGAGGCCAGATGGCGATGGTCACAATATGTCAGCGCACCACCGTTATGCACCCCAGCGGCCTAGGAGCTAGAATTCGTTCCAAGCGGGTTGGGTGGCCGTGTTTCCACGCGCAGAAAGAACCCTTCTCCTTGGCGGTCCACCGAGACGGGACCGCCCAGCGGTTTGCTGCTTCTCCGGCCCTTCACCGGTCTTTGGAGAGAGGTTCCCATCAAGCACAAAGATTTCCACTATTCGGTCGAGTTCGGTGGCCTGCGCCTCGGTCTGCTCGATGGCCGCGTTGGTCTCTTCGACCAGCGCCGCATTGTGCTGGGTCATCTCGTCCATGATGCGGACGGCCGTGGTCACTTCCTCGATGGCCGACGCCTGTTCGCGGCTGTCATTGGCGATGGATACAAGCAGGCCATTGTTGCCGCGCGCCGCGTCCAGCATGGCCCGCAGCTTGCCCGCCGCTTCGCCAACCAGCTTGGAGCCGGAATTGACCTCCCCGGCCGACTGCTCGATCAACACCTTAACCTCGCTGGAGGCCTGGGCAGCCGACTGCGCCAGGCGCCGCACTTCAACGGCCACCACGGTAAAGCCCTTGCCGGCATCGCCGGCACGCGCCGCCTCAACCGAAGCGTTGAGTGCCAGGAGGTTGGTCTGGAAGGCGATATCGTCGATCATACCGATGATGTTAGAGATCTTGGCGGAAGACTGCGTGATGCGCTCCATCGCCGAGGTCGCCGCGTCCATCACCTGACCGCCCTCTTCGGCGGTGCGAGTCACCTGCATGGCGCCGGCACTGGCATCCCTGGCGCGCTGTGCGTTCTTCATCACCGTCGCCGCCAGCTGCTCCATGGCCGCCGATGTCTCCTCGATGGTGGCGGCCTGCTTGGTTGTGCGTTCGCTGAGATCATTGGCGCCGGACAGGATTTCGCTCGTCGCGGTCTTGAGCGAGCCCGAGCTGTGGCGCAACTGGCCGACCACTTCGGTCAGCTTGTCGGCTACCGCGTTGATATCGGATTTGAGCGTGGCGAAGGCACCCTCATAGTCGCCCTCCATGCGCAGCGTCAGGTCGGCATCGGCCATGGCGCCCAGCACCTGCCCGATTTCGGTCACGCCGCGATTGAAAGTGGACACCAGATTGTTGACGCCGCCCGCCAGCGCATTGAGCTCTGGATCGGGGAATTCGACGGTGACCTGGCCGCTGAAGTCGCCTGCAACTGCAGCATTGACCACTGTTCCGAAAGCACCTTGCAGCGCGCTCATCATTTGCTGGCGCTCCTGTTCCTGCGCCAGTATCCGGTCCGCCTCCGCTTCGGTCAGGCTGCTGATGCGAAGCCCGTTCTGGCGAAACACTTCGACCGCCCGCGCCATTGCGCCAACCTCACTGCGCCTTCGCGCATAGGGAACCTCGGTCGCGTAATCTCCCGCCGCAATCGCTTCCATGACCCTGGCCAGCCGGGGAGCCGGCCGCGCGATAAGCCGAGAGAAAACCAGGCCGCATGCAACCAGTACAACCATCACCACGCTGCTCACCGTGGCAATCAGTTGCAGTGCCCCATTGGCGGACGCAGCCACGACCTCCACCGGCGTACCCACGAAAATTGCTCCTAGAACCTGTCCCTCCGCAGTAGCGATCGGTTGCAAGGCCCCGAGGAACCGGCGTTCGTCTATCGCCACCTCGCCGGCGAATGTACCGCCTGCTGCAATTGTTCGGTACGGAGCGCCAGATGCAAGCACGCTGTCGGTCAACCGCTCCCCTGCCGACCCCACCAGACTGATGGTCTTTGCCAGCAGGGCACTGGTATCCGGTTCGAAGACGAAGACGGCTGCCTCTTGCCCAGTTACGCGGGTTATCGAGTCCACGATTGCCGAATCGAAGAACGGCGGGATCGCAAAACTGTGGAACGACTCGATGCGGCCATCGGCGAGCCACGTTACGACGGATCCCGATATTCGACGTTCGAGGATCGTTGCGGCAATCCCGAGATTGACGCGCTGCTGTTCGGCTGCCGCTGCCTCCGACTGCGAACGCAAGTTGGCGTAGACGGCTGCGGACACTATTCCGATCGACAACAGGATTGACAGCACCATCAGCGCCGTAATGGCCGTCGTCATGCGGATGTTGGCGAAGAAGGTATTGACCGGCTTCATGTGGGTTCCTGCATGAAAGTGGAAAGGCGCGTGGCGAAGTCCAACAACTCTCGATCGGTGCCGCTGGTCGAGAGCAGTGAAATCGAGCTCGTGGGCGCGAGATCATCGTGAGGCAGGACGAGCTGCGGCAGCCCAGCTAGTCCCGCTAAGCAGGTGAGAGCGATCGCGCGCTGCCGAAAGATATCGAACTCCTCCGGCCTAGCATCCACTCGGGGCGGTCGAACCGGAAGTGACGGAAAAATTGCCACATCCTGCGCGCCGAGCCGCGAGGCTAGTCCGTCACTCAGATACGTCCTGAGTTGTCGTGCCTCGGCCAGTTGCGACGCGGGGACATGTCGCCCGCGTTCGAGCCGCACTCTTACTTGGGGGTCGATGCTGCCGGGCCCGCTTTCAAGCAGACACGCGTTCGACGCCGCCGCCTCGTGCCAAAGGATAGTCTGGAATGCTTCGGATAACTCGCTCAGCCGCAGGCCACCCAGCAAGCGAACGGGAGTGGCCCGCCGGCCGATGGTGGCGAGGAAGTCACTGCCGACGTCGGCATCGCAAGCATCGAGCAGTTCCTCCGGGAGGACCCAGTTGACCAGAGCCGGTCCCGTGCTCGCTATGCCCAGTGCCGCCATTGCGCGATCGAGAACATTCAGGCTCCGAACGATCAACCCAACGGTGTCGAAGCTCGGAGCTACTGGCCGGCAACCGTCCAGCGAAAGTAGGCCATGCGTGGGTCGCCAACCGATGCAGCCATTGAGAGCAGCTGGAAGGCGGATCGAGCCGGAAGTGTCGGTGCCCAGACCGATGTCCACGAACTCCTCGGCCACGGCCAAAGCGCTGCCCGTCGAAGACCCACCAGCAATGATTCCTGGAAATCGCGCACTGGTAGGGAACCCGAAGTGGATGTTGCGGCCGAGCAACGAGTAGGCGAGCTCATCGGTATGGGTCTTGCCGACGAACCGCGCGCCTGCATCGAGCAGGCACTGAACGGTCGCTGCGGTTTGGATTTTTATGCCCGACGCCGCCAGTTCGAACGCGTTGCCGGCGGCGGTAGGGTAGCCGGCAACGTCAAAGACGTCCTTGACCGCCAGGGTCAAGCCCGACAACTGCCCTACAGCAGAGGAATCGACAGGCACGTTTGGATACGGCAGGAACGCGTCGTAGTACCTGAGCGACCCGCCACCTCCACTCATATCTTGAGATGCCCCAGAATTGTGTCGCGCGCCTGTGGGGACATGTCTCCCGTGTCGTCGATCTCGCCCTGCTTGAGGACGGCCCAGCGATCGGCGACTTTGAGCGCGAAGTCGAGGTTCTGCTCGACGATCAGCATGGTTGTGCCATTAGCCTGTCGGTCGTTGCGCAATACTCCGGCGATGCGATCCACAACGGAGGGCTGAAGGCCTTCCGATATTTCGTCGATAAGCAGCAGGCGCGGCTGCAGCATCAGCGCGCGGCCAAGCACGAGCATCTTCTGCTCGCCCCCCGATAGCGTCCCGGCTTTCTGCGTCAGGCGCTCGGCAAAGATCGGAAAGAACTGCACCAGCCGCTCCAAGGCGGGGGCAAAGTCCTGCCGCCGCGCTACCGCAAGGCGGAGATTGTCCTTGATACTAAGATCCTGGAATAGCGGCTGCTCCTGCGGGGCGTAGCCGACGCCAGCGCCGATCAATTTGTTCGGCGAAAGTCCGCTCATTGATTGCTTATCCAGGTGGACAGCGCCCGAACGCAGCGGCAGCAAACCGAGAATGGTCTTGAGCAGCGTGGTCTTCCCCATGCCGTTCTTGCCCAGCAACACCAGGATTTCTCCACTCCGAACCGACAGGGACAGCGATTTGATCACGTCGATGGGACCATAGCCGCTCCGCGCAGCGTCGACGGTGAGCTTGGACGTGGCACCGGCAATATCAAGCATGAACGCCTCCCGAATAGATGGTCCGGACTGTCTCGGAGTTGACGACCTCCTCGACCGACCCGTCCAGCACCAGGCGTCCTTGATGCAACACCACGATGCGGCTCGAAATCTGGCGGACGAAATCCAGGTCGTGTTCGACGAGTACCACCGCAAAGCCCATGTCCCGGGTCAGTTTGGTGAGGATTGCCCCAATGGTCGTCCGCTCCACCTTGGTGAGGCCGGCAGTGGGTTCGTCGAGCAGGATCAGGCGCGGTTCGAGCGAAACCACCATGGCCAGCTCGAGGGCCTGTTTCTGTCCATGTGACAACAGCGTCAGCGGCGCAGCCAGCATGGTGTCGAGCCCTGTCAGCGCGAGAATGTCGTGCGCTGCCGCCGGCAAGGCGAGAGCATCGTCCAGCGACACCGCACTAGGTCGATCGCGATAGGCACGCGCCATGCGCAGGCACTCGGCCACGCTGAGGCTTTCAAAGACGCTGGCGACCTGGAACTTGCGGCCCACGCCCAGGGCGACGATGCGGTCCGGCGGCAGGCCGTCGATATCGAGCCCATTGATCCGTATCGAGCCGCCGATGGAAAGCGTTCCGTCGCTGAACGCCCGCATCAAGGTCGTCTTGCCGGCACCATTGGGTCCGACCAGGCTGACCAGCTCTCCGGGCCGGACCGTGAGGTCGATGCCCTTCAGCACGACATGGCTGCCATAGGCCATTTCGAGCCCCTCGACGCTGAGCAACGGTTGACCACTATCGGGCTGGACTGCCTGCGCGGCCAGCGGCACCGGCGTTACCACGGCGGCTTGGCGGAACCGGGCAGGGATGAGCCGGGCCGCGAGAGATGCCAGTCCATTGGGCAGCAGGATGATCATGACGACGAAGAAAGCACCGACCAGCAACTGCCAGATGAAGGGCAGTTCGCCCGAAAGGTTGGCGCTGAGATAGTCGATCCCTATGGTGCCGAGCACCGGCCCGATAATGGTGCCGCGGCCGCCCAGGGCGGTCCACACCACCAGTTCGGTGCCGAAGACGAAGCCGGTATTTTCCGGCGCCACGACGCCCGACGCGTTGGCGAACAGGAAACCGGCGAGACCCGCCACCCCAGCCAGCACGGCCATCAGTGCAATCTTGATGGCCCGCGGGTTGAGCCCGAGATAGGCGCAACGGGGTTCGTTGTCGCGGATCGCTACCAGCACTTTGCCGGCATCGGAGCGAACGAAGATCCAGGCGGTGGTGGCCAGCACGGCAAGGCAGATGCCCGTCAGCCGGAAGTAGCCGTGCAGGCCCAGCGGCAGCGTCGGATAACCGACAAGGCCGCTGCTCGAACCGGTCCAGGCACCGCCGGCAAACACCAGCTGGGTGATGACGATGGGCACGACCAGCGAGATGACCGAGGCATAGAGCGGCGTCGAACCATAGTAGAAGGACAGCCAACCGACGGCGAGCCCGAGCAGCACCGGCAGCGCCACCGCAAGCACAAGCGCCAGCACAAAGACCTGCGGGCTGCCGCCCAGATGGGTCAGCGCCATAGCGGCGGCATAGGCGCCCACCCCGAAGAAGGCGGCCTGGCCGAAGGTCAGGATGCCGGTGAAGCCCCACAGCAGGTCTACCGTGATGGCCAGCATGGCATAGATCATTGATCGGGTCAGCACGTTGAGCGTAAAGCGGTCGAACAGCATCGGCCCGAGCACGACGAGCAGCAGCGTCAGCACCGCGACGGGCAGGAGAAGGCGCGCCGAAAATGGACTGCGCCGGGACGATCTAGGCATTGGAAAATCCTTTGGGGCTGATGCGCAGCACGATGGCGCAAAGCACCGCGACGGTGATGCTGCCAAGCACCGGACTGATGAAGGTGCTGACCAGCACCTGCGCAGCGCCGAAGACGAGACAGGCGACGGCGAGGGCACCGAAGGACGAGCCGGAAACCATGACCAGCATGAAGGCGCCGATCAGCCAGGCTACCCCCATGGTCGGATCGACGCTGGTGAGCGGCGTCAGCAGCACCCCGGCCAGGGCCGCGAGGCCGGTGCCGGTGACGAAAGTGGCAAGCCGCACGAGGCCGGTGTTGATGCCCAGCGAGCGCGCCAGCGTCTCGTTCATGATGACAGCGCGCGCCTGCAGGCCAAGCCGCGTGCCCTCGAGCAGCAGCGAGAAGCCGCCCCCGATCACCAGCGCTGTTAGGATCATGAACAGCCGATAGGCCGAATAGGTGAAGCCAAAGAGTTCCACTGTGCCCGGCAGCAGGTTGGGGGTGAATTGTACGTCGCGGCCGAACCACAGCGTAATCAGCTGGCCGAGTACAATGCTTAAGCCCCAAGTGGCGAGAATGGCATCGAGCGGGCGACGATAGAGAGGCCGAACGATGAGCACTTCGGTGATGCCGCCCAGAGCGGCTCCGACCAGAAACGCCAGCGGCAGCGCGAGCCAAGGATTCCAGCCGAGCCCGGCTACCAGCACCGCGCAATAGGCGCCCACCGTCAGCCAGGCGCCATGCGCGAAATTGACGATCTTGAGGACGCCAAAGATGGCCAGCAGGCCGGCGGCAACCACGAAGAGCACGGAAGCGGTGGTGATGATGTCGAGAACGAGCGTCATGCAAAGCCTCGCAAGAGTGAAGGGAAGGCCGAGGGAGGACGGCCTTCCCGCCGTCAGCCTAAAGGTCGGGGCACTGCGCGCCGGGGCTGACATTCTCGAACTGGCCGGCGACCGAGACTGAGCCATCGCCTTGCACCTGGCCCAGATACATGGTCAGCGGTGCGTGATGTTGTTCGCTCATCGTGATGAGACCGCGCGGTCCCGTAAAGGATACTGTCGGTAGCGCGGCGAGCACAGCCTCGGTCTCGGTCGAGCCGGCCGCTTCCACAGCGGCTTTGTAGAGATAGATGGCGTCATACTGCGGCACCGAGAGGTCGTTCGGCGTGCGCAGGTCGGCACCGAACTTGGCGGCCAGCGCCTCTTTGAAGGCGGTGTTTTCCGGCGTCGGAATGCTAGTGAGATATGAGGCCGAAATATAGATGCCGGCCGCTTCGGCGCCCATGCTGACTGCCGTACCTTCGTCCATAGCGAGGTTGCCATAGGGGATGACCACGCCGGCACCGCGCAGCTGCTTTGTCAGCGTCACGTTAGGCGCGCCACCCGCCGTGGACGTGATGACAGCCTCCGCGCCGGCCGCTTGCAGCTTGGAGACGATCGCCGTCCAGTCGCTGCCATCCATCGGCAGATATTCTTCGCCGACGATGGTGCCGCCCTTCTCCTCAATATACTTGCGGGCAAATTCCAGCATGCCGCGGCCGAAGGAATAGTCGCTACCGATGAGGAAGAACTTGGATGCACCCTCGCTGCTCATGAAGTGGTCGACCAGCGGCGGCACCTGCTGCTCGGGCACCCAGGCATTGACGAACAGGTTCGGGTTACAAGAGCGCCCCTCGTAGAAAGACGTGTAGATATACGGCACATTGCCTTCGGAAATGATGGGCAGGCCTGCATTGCGCGCAGCGCTGGTTTCCATCGAGATGATGACGTCGACTTCCTTCTGGTAGACTAGCGAGTCGAAGGCGCGCTGGGCACCGGCGGCGCCTGAGGCATCGTCGGCCACTTCGAGCACCAGCTGGCGCCCGAGTACACCACCTGCGGCATTGATTTCCTCAACGGCCAGTTCGGCCGCCTGCACCACGGAGGGCGCTACCACGCTGTTGGCCCCGGAGAGGCCGACCGGCACGCCGACGACGATGGGCTCGGCGTCCTGCGCCATCGTGGTTGTCGCCAGAAGCATTCCGGCCAGTGACAGGATCAGGCTCTTTCTCATTCTCGTTCCCCTTTAGCTTCACGTTCCCTTGTTGCGGATTGTAACGGGTCCGCGCCGTAGATGTCCGTCCGCCTGTCATCCAGCACATTGTTGAACTGGTTGAGGGAGCGGTACGATTCGACCATGCCGAGTTGGGCCGTGGCCAGAATTAATTGCCGGTCGCTGGCGCTGGCGGGACCGGCCAGTGTCAGCCCGTTTGGGCCGACGATGAGGCTGCGCCCGATGAAGGGCTGCCCGCGTTCTATGCCGACCCGATCGGCCGCAGCGATGTAGATGCCGTTCGAATGGGCCGCGGCCTTGATCAGCGTATTGGCGATCGGCTCGTCGGCCTCGCCCTGACCGGCCATGGGCACCCAATTGGTGGGCACCAGCACCAGCTGCACGCCGGCAAGAGCCATTTCGCGGAAGGTTTCGGGGAACCAGCCATCGTAGCAGATCGCCAGACCCAGCGGCCCGACCGGAGTTTCAAATACCGGCAGACCCAGGTCGCCAGGTTCGAAGAATAGCTTTTCGCGATTCCACAGATGCAGCTTGCGATACTTGCCGATGAAGCCCTGCGGGCCACAGAGCAGGGCCGTGTTGTAGAACCGCTCTCCGTCCCGCTCGGCTAGGCCCGAGGCGACGTGGATCGACAGCTCCTGCGCCAGGGCGATCAACCGCCTTGCACTGCGCCCGCCGGGAACGGCATCGGCGACCGCGTCAAGCTCTTCGCGATCGGCAAAGACGTAGCCGCTGTCGGCAAGCTCGGGCAACACGGCTATGGTCGCGCCCTGAGCTGCGGCGGCACGGATCAACTCCTCCATGGCGTCGAGATTGGCGTCCACCGCGCCGAATACTGGCTCGTACTGGATGCTTGCGATAGTCACCGAGGCGGAAGTTACGTCGTGCTGCAAGGTAGTCCCCAAATGCAAAAAGCCCCTGGTCCGGACGCGTGTCCGAAAACCAGGGGCTACATAGCCGAATGTTTGTGCGGCAACCCTGCCGCTGAGCAATCTTGCTCGTTGTCAAAAAGCTGTCACGAAGGCCCGGCCACGTCAAGCGGGATTCGCCAGCTCTCCTTCGGCGTAAAAAAGGCTTTAATTTCTTGTAATTGGCGCAATCGTCAGGCCAAAATTGCGCATTGCCTCCTGCGCGGAAATCACCGTCTCGGCTATAGTAACCATCTGCTGGCGCTGTGCCGTTGCCTGGTCGCGCAGCATGCGATAAGCCGCCTCTTCGTCGATGCGATTGAGGTCCGCGAGAATTTTAATCGCCTTGTCGACCGTGCGCCGCCCCTTGAGCGTATCCTCGAGCTTGGCCACCTTGGCTGTGAGCCTGCCTTCAAAACCCCAGCGGTAACGCGCCAGTGCGAATTGCGTCAGCACGCCGAGAGGGCGGATGGGCTTGCTGATCACGCCATGGGCATTGAGATCGATGATGGCCTTGAGGGCGATCGGGCTTTCATAGGTCACGATAGCGATGATAGCCGGGTCACGGTCGGCCAGCAGCATGGTGACACCGTCGGTGGAAAGGTTCTCAACCTGCAGGAAGACCGTATCGACATCCTTGGGCAAGGCGGCCGGCATGGGCCAGGCCGCCTTGACCTCGCAACCCAGGCGCTTGAGGTGGTCGACCAGCGTCGCGGCATCCTCGTCACGCGGGTGAATGACCAGAACGCAGGCCTGCCGCAAATCCTCGAGTATCTTGCGGGCCTCGCCTTTCATGCTTCAGGCACCAGCCAGGTTTCATCGAAGCGAGAGGTGACGAGATAGGGATCGGGCCGCACCGCCGTCGGCGCTTCCCAGACGATGTCAAACAGCCCACCCTCGCCAAGTACACCAATGCGCGGCGTGACCCAGATGTGGCGGGTGTTCTCGTCGAAGAACAGTTTTCCCTCCGGCGCGTCCATTTCTTCCTGCAACATGGCAGCAGCAAGCTTGCTGCCATCCATGGAGCCTACGCGGGCCAATGCCTTGGCGAACAGATGCACCTGCGCATAGGCGGGTTGCGACCATACACTGGTATGGGTATCTGCGCCGAAACGGGACTGGTAGGCGGTAACGAATTGTCGGTTGGCCGTGCTGTCGATGCTCTGGAAATAAGATGCTGCCAGGATATGTCCGGTGCATTTCTTCCAACCGATGCTGGCGATTTCGCTCTCCGCCATGGTGAGGCTGGCAATGGGGCAGACCGACCGATCGATGCCGCGCTCATCGTAAAGCGTGTAGAATTCGCGCGCCGTGGTGCCGATCACCGTCGAAAACACGGCATTGGGCTTGAGCCGATCAATCTCCTCGACCAACGCCCTGAGCTCCTCGGTGCTGGCATCGAGCGGAATGTAGCGCTCGGCCACCACCTCGCCGCCCTTGGACTCGATGAGGTCGCGCATCACCCGGTTAGATTCACGCGGATAGAGGTAGTCCGCGCCGACCAGGTAGAGGCGGGGACCATATTTCTGCAGCAGATAGTCGGCCAGCGCGAAGGTGTTCTGGTTTAGCGTGGCGCCGGTATACACGACGTTCTCGGAGTACTCGAAGCCCTCATACATCGACGGGTAGGCGAGCAAGCCATTGTGGCGCTCGATGATGGGTAGGACAGACTTTCGGCTCGCCGAGGTGGAGCAGCCGAAGATGACGCTCACCTCGTCTTCTGTCAGCAATTCGCGGGCAAGCGCCCGGTAGGCTGCGTCATCGCCGGCCGGATCATAAGCGATCGGCGAAATGGGGCGGCCCAGCACGCCACCCGCGGCGTTTATTTCCTCGATAGCCAGCGCTGTACCAAAGAAATGTTCGCTTTCTGTCACGCTTGTAACGCCGGTCCTCGAAAACAGGACTCCGACCCGCCATTCTCCCTGATCGACACCGGCCATGAAGACTGTCCCTTTTCGGGCATGGTTATGGGCAAAGCACCACAGCTGTCAAAGGGAGAAAGGATCGGCTGCTTCGGTATTGCTGCACCCGAATGTCGAATAGCCGATGAAGGGCTCAAACCTGCCCGTTCGATGCATCGGGAGAGCAGCCCAAGGAACGCCTCGATGCAATATCTTGGTGTGCTCGGCGAGGCCGCAATCTCTCTGCGCCTCTCCGTCGCCCGCAACGCTATCCAATCGTTCATAACCGTTTCAAAAACCGTTTCAGTCGGTCAATCTGAAACGGCGAGATGGGGCTAAGTTAATGAAATAATTGGCGCGCCCTAAGAGATTCGAACTCCTGACCCCCAGATTCGTAGTCTGGTGCTCTATCCAGCTGAGCTAAGGGCGCGCAGTGCCGTTGCGGCGGTTCAGGTGAAGCGATGCGCTTGACTGCCTGAAGCGGCGCAACCCATACATGGGCGTATCCTGCTTGGCAAGCGCGCAGATGACAGATTTTTGGCGGCCGCTAGGTGGATACCTTAAGCACTGCAGGCAGCACGATATCAAAGCGGGTGCCAGTTGGCTGATCGATGAAAACCAGTTGACCCCCATGCGCTTCGGTGATTTCGCGAGCAATGGCAAGGCCAAGCCCCGTTCCTCCAGCGCGGGCGGAGCCTTGGAAGGCGATAAAAAGATTCTCGCGCGCCTTAGGCGGCAGCCCCGGGCCGTTGTCGGTCACGGAGAGGGTAGTTTGCCCTTCGGTCTTCGTGAGGCTGACGCTGACCTGGGGCGCCGCTATATTCTGCCCGGCTGCTTCAAGCGCCTCGCGGGCGTTCTTGAGCAAATTAAGCATGGCACGGCCCATTTGCCCGGCGTCGACGTTCAACAAAAAGCCTTGCGGCACGCCATTGCTGAAGGCGATAGCCGGATGGCCAGCCAAGCGAGCGTCGAACGCGGCGTCTTCCACCAGCGCATGCATATCGGTCGGGGCTTGCACAGGCGGTACGGCAGTTTGGCGGCCATATTCGAGCACGGATTGGGCAAAACCGATGGCACGGTCGAGCGTAGTCACCAGGCGAGGCGCAAGACGCTGCACCTTGGGGTCGTCCAGCGTGGCCACCTGGTCGGATAGCAATTGCGCCGATGTCAGCGTGTTGCGCAGATCATGGTTGATCTTGGCCACCGCTAGGCCTAGTTCAGCCAAATGCCGGCGCTGCCGCAGCATGGAAAACAGGTCCTGTTCCATAGCGCCAAGCTCACGTTCAGCCACGCCAATTTCGTCACGACGCGGGGACGGGGTAATGATGAGATTGCCGTTTTCCGGCGCCTGGCGGAAGGCTAGCATGTTCTCGGTAAGCCGGCGGACGGGGTGGATGAATAAAAAGCTTGCGAGCAGATAAAGCGCCAGCGCTGTGGCGGCGGCGATTGCCAGGGACAGCACACCAATCTGGCGGGAATAGTCGAGCATGTCCTGACGCAAGGGCTGCTCGGGCATGAGCAGTTCGACAAGGCTTTGGTCGAGATCCCCCTCGCCGACAATGCGCAATGTGCGTCCGGGGCTGGCAAAGAGCGTATCGAACGCACCCAGCATGAGGGTCATAATGTCGGTCTGGCGCATATCGGCAGTTACGACCACTTCGGGCGTTACCGGGTCCGCCAATTCGATCAATTGGCTCTGGCCTTCGCGGCGGTAGACGATCGCGTTGGCGCCGGCTGAAGTCAGCAGGCGATCGGTTAGATTGCGCGGCAGGGCCATGACGTCCGGCACGGCGTCGAGCACGCGCGCTGCAACGACCCCGACGCGCAGCCGGTCGTTGAGCCAATTGGCCCGGAATGTTGCCAGCGAAGGCACATAGAAGACGATTTCCACAAGAAGGATCACCGCGATGATGGTCGCGATGAGCTTGTTGGAAAGTCCCCAGAACCGGGCGGGCAAAAATCGGCGTTTGGCTGTCATTTCAAGCCATTATAGTCAAAGCCACGGCGGGCGTAAGCCCCGCAAGATCGAGCTTAGGGCAAGAAACGATGCAAAGAGGCGCGACGTTTTGACCAGTCCGAGACCCGCTGCTGACTGGCAAACTGATTGCCCAGATCGACAAGGATTGCGAGCGCACTCGTGCCTGTCAGCGGCAAGCTGGCGAGTTCCCCTGCCGTAACGCCCTTTTGGATGGCCAACGCCAGACTAGCGATCACCTCGCCCGCTCCTTCGCCCACCATGGCGCCGGCCAGGATCATACCATTGCGGTCGATCAAGATCTTGGCGCTACCCTGGGCCAGGCTTATGGCGCGGGCGGCTTCGTTTTCTCCCAGGTTGGCGCGCAAAATGGTTTGGCCAGCCTTGAGGCTTTCGCCCGTGCCGAACGAGCCGATTTGCGCCATGGCTGGTTGGGTGGCAAGTTGCGCCGGTAGAGCTAGACGGCTGGCTGTGGCGGGCCGTCCAGCGAGCCGGTTCAGCAAGCGCTCGCCCTTGCGCAAGGCTACATGAAGATTGTCCTCGCCCGCTGCACCGCCGAAGGCACTGATGCGGAATGAACTCGTCCGGCCGTGTTCATTAAGGTGCAGCCGATCGGGTTGATTGGCCTGCCGCTTGATCTTGAGCTTATCGAGCCAGGCCCAATCGAGCACCGGTACCCGTCCGCTCGCCACCAGCACGTGGGAGATGTCGAGCGAAGAGACATGCCCGTCCGTATTGTCGAGGGTTACGCCGATCCCCTGGCTGCGCGGCAGGAAAGCCTTGACCCGGGCGCCTTCAACAATCGCCACGCCCTCCTCGCGCAAATGACGCAAAAGGATAGCGGTCATCTCTGCATCATAGCCAGCCAATAACGGGCCTTGTGGGACGAGCGTCACGTCCGATCCGAGCCGGCGATAGATCTGCGCCAGTTCGACGGCGGTCTCGTTGCCACCTATCACCAGCAGATGGGTCAGCTTGCGCGTGTTGTCGAGGATGGTGTCAGGCGTGAAAAAGTCGATATCGGCAAGGCCAGGCAGGTCGGGCACCAAGGGAGACGAACCCGTAGCGAGAATATAGTGTGCCGACCGGATCGTCGTTTCGCCAACACGGAACACGTTCTTTTCGCCCAGCCTAGGTTCGCCCTTGAGCATGACCACGCCCAAAGCGCTCAGCCGCTCGGGACTGGTTGCGGGCGCAGAGGCGGCTGCCAAATTGCGGGCGTGTTCGGCAATACCCTTGTAGTTGAGCTTGGGAGGGGCGTTGTCGAGCCCGAGGCGCGCTCCGGTGCGGATGGCCTGGGCCTGGGCCGTGCTGGCGCTTAGGGAAGCGCGATGCAAGCTCCCATAGAGTGGATCGCCCGCTTCGCCGTCGCCGCGCTCGACCAGCACCGTTGCAAGTCCACGTTGGCGCGCGGAAATGGCAAGGTTTACGCCCAATGCGCCGGCGCCGATAATGCAAACATCTGGTTTGAGAATTTCGGCCATGACCGCCAGCAGGCTTAAAGAAAACTGGCAGGACTTATGCGGCGAGACGCGCCTGAAAACAACCGCCATCGCGTGGCAAGGAAGTGCGCCTGCCCGCGTTGACTTGAGCCCAAGTTTTCCCTATAGACGCCACCAACATGCACCGTGGGCGCCTGGCGTAACATGCGTGCTTCCTAGTCTTGCGATAGCAGCCAAACAAGAGGAACCGTGCCCGAGCGCGGTTTAATGTCATGAAGCGTACTTACCAGCCGTCCAAGCTCGTGCGTGCCCGCCGTCACGGTTTCCGCGCACGCATGGCGACCAAGGATGGTCGCATCATTCTGAACCGCCGCCGTAACCAGGGCCGCAAGAAGCTCTCGGCTTAAGGCTTCCGGGCCGGATGACGGCCATGGAGCAGCCGAGCAAGACCTTGCGCCGGCTCACCAAGCGTTCACAGTTTCAGAGAGCCGCCCGGGGCAATCGCACCGGGCGCTCTGCGTTTGGGCTGCAGGCTATCGCCGCGCCTGAACCGGAGCCCGGAGTTGGCTTCACCGTCACCAAAAAGACGGGCAATTCTCCACAGCGCAACCGCATCAAACGCCGTCTTCGCGCGGCTGTGACAGCATGCGCGCGTGACTTTCTGCCCCAGCATGACTATGTGCTGGTCGGCAAGCGCGAAGCGTTGAGCGAACCCTTCAGCAAGCTGGTTGCCGATCTGGGCACTGCAATCGTGCGCGTGCATGCTCCCAAATCGCCAGATCAACACAAACCTTCCGGCCGCGGCCTACGGAAACCGAGATAATGACTGACAATCGCAACATAATCCTGGCCATTGTGCTCAGCATGATCGTGCTGTTCGGCTGGCAGTTCTTCGTTGCCGGACCGCAGATGGAACGGGCGCAGCAGCAGGCACAGATTGCCGCCGAGCAGGCACAGGCTCAGTCCGAAGCGGCCTTGGCAACGCCCACGACGACAGCACCTGGTACTGCCGCCGGAACGCCAGGCACTGTTGCGGCTGATGGTAGTGTGAGCTTTCCCGACCGCGCAACCGCGGTTGCCGCCAGCCAGCGCATCACGATCGACACCGCCGATCTGGCAGGCTCGATTAATCTCACCGGCGCGCGGCTCGACGACCTCGAGCTGAAGCAGTACCGTGAGACGGTTGACCCCGACTCCCCCATCATCACCCTTTTGACCCCAGCCGGCGCGCCGAACGCATATTTTGCCGAGCAGGGCTGGGTTCCAGCTGCTGGGGCCAACGTTGCCGTGCCCAATGGGCAGACCGTTTGGGCTATTGAAGGCGCCAACACGACGTTGACAGCAGCAACGCCCATTACCCTGTCCTGGGATAATGGCGCGGGTCTTATCTTCCGCCGCACCTTTGCGGTGGATGAGCATTATCTGTTCACCGTCACCCAATCAGTCCAGAACGCCGGCGCGGGCGACGTTGCGCTGTTCCCCTATGCCCGCGTTGCGCGCCACGGTACGCCCAAGGTCGCCAATTTCTTCATCCAGCATGAAGGCCCCCATGGCGTTCTAGGTTCCAACAATCTGATCTCCAAAAAATACACCGACCTGCAGAACGATCAGCAGGTGCGGTTCGACAACACCACCGGCTGGCTGGGCTTTTCGGATAAATACTGGGCCACAGCCGCCCTGCCCAAGGCGGGCACGTCGATCAATGCTCTGTTCTCCTGGAAGAACACCGGCGCTTATGACGACTACCAGTCGAGTTTTGTTGAAACGACGCCTGTCGTGGTTGCGGCGGGCCAGACTGCAACCCACGAAAGCTATCTGTTTGCTGGAGCTAAAGAAGAGTCGGTCATTTCTTCTTACGAGCAGCAATATGGTTTCGACCGGCTTGAATTGCTGATCGATTGGGGCTGGCTGCACTTCATCACCAAGCCCATGTATTACCTGCTGACCTTCCTTTTTGGCATATTGGGTAATTTCGGCCTCGCGATCTTGGCGGTGACCGTTATCGTCAAGGCAATCTTCTTCCCGCTGGCGAGCCGGTCTTATGCCTCCATGGCCGCCATGCGCCGCGTGCAGCCGGAAATGAAATCCATCCAGGAGCGTCTCAAGGACGATCGTCCGGCCCAGCAGCAGGCCATGATGGAGCTCTACAAAAAGGAAAAGATTAATCCCCTGAGCGGGTGCTGGCCGATCCTGATCCAGATCCCGGTGTTCTTTGCCCTTTACACCGTTATCTTCATCAGCCTCGACATGCGCCATGCGCCGTTCTTTGGCTGGGTTCAGGATTTGGCGGCGCCCGATCCGACTAACATCTTTACCCTGTTTGGGCTGATCCCCTGGACCCCGACGGCGGTGCCGATCATCGGCAGCTTCCTTCATCTTGGCATTTGGCCGGTGATCATGGGCATCACCATGTGGGTTCAGATGAAGCTCAATCCGCCGCCGCCCGATCCAACCCAGGCGATGATCTTCAACTGGATGCCGGTGATCTTCACCTTCATGCTGGGCACCTTCCCAGCGGGTCTCGTGATCTATTGGGCTTGGAACAATGCTCTTTCGGTGACCCAGCAATGGTTCATCATGAAGCGTCACGGTGCCGAGGTGAATTTGCTGGGCAATATTCTCGATAGCTTCAAGCGCAAGCCCAAGCCGGTCGAGACCACCAAGTCCTGATCGCCACACGCGACGGGAAATGCTAGAGCCCGCTGGACCCATCCGGCGGGCTAATGCTTTAAAAAGCGAGCCAACAATGAGCGACATCGACTATTCGCCCGACAGCATCGAAAGAGGTCGCTTGCTGTTTGCCCGGCCGTTCCTATTCACCAAGGGCTGCGTGCGCATCGCCGATCTGCCACCCATGGACCGGGTCGAGATTGCCTTTGCCGGCCGCTCCAATGTGGGCAAGTCCAGCCTGATCAACGCTCTATGCGGCACCTCGAGCCTAGCGCGCACGTCCAACACGCCGGGCCGTACACAGGAGCTCAACATCTTCGAGAGCCAGAGCGAAAATCTGCGCATCGTGGACATGCCGGGCTATGGCTATGCCAAGGCGCCCGAAGACAAGGTGCGCGCCTGGACCAAGCTGATCCACCAATATCTAACCGGCCGGGCAACGCTGCGGCGTGTCTATGTGCTGGTTGATGGGCGCCATGGTCCCAAGGACAATGACCTCACAGTGATGAACGAACTCGATAAGGCTGCCGTCAGCTACCAGGTCGTTTTGACTAAAGCCGACAAGCCGCTGGCCAAAGAGCTTGAGAAGGTTATTGCCGCGACGAAAGCTGCAATCACCAAGCGTCCTGCCGCCCACCCGCATGTAGTCCTCACCTCGTCGGCCAAGGGCGATGGTCTGAAGGAATTGCGGACGGAGATCGCTATGCTGCTCGAGAGCTGAGACTTAGCGGGTGGTCATCGCCACCCAGCGCCGGAAGATTTCACTCATCGCTGCAGCCTTGGTTGCTAGATCCGCCGCATCCTTGATGGTGATGACGCCGCGGTCAGGCGCTGCCCAGCTAATCAGCTTGTCTGGGTCCTCGAAGCGGAACAGATCGTCCGCTCCAGCCCTGGCACCACGGTGCAAGATTAACTGCAAGCGGTTGCCGGGATGGAGCCGCATGGTGATCCGGTCGGCATCGCCACGGCCATAATTGGGCGCATTCCATTTTACCGTCTCGGTCAGCCCGGGCACGGCGTTCAGGATCAAATCGCGCAAGGCGAGGACTTCGGCTTTGCGCGTGTGGTCGAGCGTATCGAGATAGATGTCGACTTCAGAGAGCTTTTCCGCCACAGCCATTTCAGCCTGCCTTAAAGAACTGTCCGATGTAGCCCGCAACATCGCCACTATTGGACGGTTTGGCAATCGAGGCGAGTGCCTTGTCCACCACCTCGTCGGCGATCTTGCCGCGCCGCAGCTCTGCCAAGGCGACGGTGTAGTCGTCATCAAACTCCGGGTGCGGCTGGAAGCTCAGCGCCCGGCCGTTCCGATAAAAAAGCCCCGCATTGGGGGTGAACTCGGACGCCAGGATTACATCGGCTTCTGCGGGCGGGGTGATCACCTGGTCCTGATGCGAACAAGCCACTGCCAGCGTATCGGGCGCAGCCTGCATGAAGCCGGGCTGCTGGCGTACCGCGTATGTATGCCGCCCCAAGCCCCAGCCCTTTTCGGATTTACGCACATCCCCGCCCAGCGCATCGGCTATGATCTGATGGCCAAAACACACCCCCAGCATGGGCGTACGGCTGCTATAAGCATTGCGGATGAATCCACGCAGAGGCGCAAGCCAAGGCAGATCGTCATAGACACCGGCTGGAGAGCCGGTAATCACAATCGCCTCTAGCGAGCTAGGCTCCGGAAATGGCTCGCCATCGGACACTGCGACCATCTCATAGCTAAAGCCTTGCCCCGTGCCATCGAACATCTTTTCGAACATGTCACGATAGGGACCAAACCTAGCGCGCAACGGCGCAGGTACATCCCCGGTCTGGATGATGGTGAGTTTCATTCAATGGTCCAGCTTGCCCAAGCGTCGATAGCTGGAAATCTTAAGCTTAAGCAAGACCCAAGCGCATTAGCCGGTGAACAAAATTCCCGCTTTCGCGTGAATTATCTGGCCACCAAGAACGCGTCAGGCAGCTTGGAACTTGAGAGAAACACCGTTGATGCAATAGCGTAGGCCGGTCGGCTCCGGGCCGTCTTCAAACACATGGCCTTGGTGGCCGCCGCAATTGGAGCAGTGGACTTCCACGCGCGCCATAAACAGCGAATTGTCTTCGGAGGTGCCGAGCGCGCCATCGATATAGGTATAAAAGCTCGGCCAGCCGGTGCCACTATCGTACTTCGTGTCCGAGGCAAAAAGCGCTTGGTTGCAACCAGCGCAGAGGAACGTGCCGGCACCTTTCTCGTCGTTGAGCGGCGAGGTGAACGGGCGCTCGGTGCCTTCGTGACGCAGCACGTCATAGGCAAGAGGGTCGAGCTTGGCCTTCCATTCCGCATCGGTAAGCTTGAACGGAAAATCGCCTTCTGCTGCCTCGACCGCTTCCATGGGACGCAGGAAGCTGAAGGCACCGATGGCTGCAAGGCCTGTGCCGCCAAGAAGAATAGCGCGACGATTGATGACCATGTTCATTCCCTTTGCAAATTACCCCGCGCCAGCGAACCGCGGGAGGGACGCGGCGCCATGCGCGGGGCTGAATTGACGGCCATTATATCCCTGGGCAAGGCGATGGCACGTCAAGTTATGGTGAGAGGCGGATGCTCCGCCTCCCGATATGTAAAGTCGCGCCGCACCAGGCGGCGGGACAGCTTACGAGGATGGCAGCAGGACTGCGTCGATGACGTGGATCACGCCGTTCGACTGGTCGACGTCAGCGATAGTCACGGTGGAAGTGCCGCCTGCTGCGTCGGTGATCACAACGCTTTCGCCTTCAACCGAGAAGGTCAGCTCAGCACCCTGAACGGTTGCAGCCGAGTAGGAGCCGCCGTTTTCTTCAATCATCGAGATCAGGTCGGCAGACTTAATGTCGCCAGCGATCACGTGATAGGTCAGGACAGCGGTCAGCTGGTCCTTGTTTTCTGGGAGCAGGAGCGTGTCGACAGTGCCTTCTGGCAGAGCTGCGAAAGCGTCATTGGTCGGTGCGAAAACGGTGAACGGACCTTCGCCAGACAGCGTCTCGACCAGGCCGGCAGCCTGAACGGCAGCAACGAGCGTGGTGTGGTCAGCCGAGTTCACGGCGTTCTCGATGATGTTGTTGGTTGCTGGCATTGCAGCGCCGCCAACCATCGGGTTCTCCTGGGCGTAAACGGCAGCGCCAGAGAGCGAGGCAACCGAGAGCATGGCGGCAAGGGTAAGAGCGCGGAGTTTCATTATTCGTTCCTTCCTGTGTTTCGTTCCCATTGTTCGGCTGGGACGTGCGAAGGAACGGGATGAGGAGTTGAAAGTTTCACAAGCGGCAAAATAGGCGGAAAATAAAAAACGAGCGCCTCACCAGAACCAATTTTCTCAAGTACGGCAAACATTTAAACAAGACTGCCACAGCCTTTTTGAGGACTGTGGCAGCGTTTCTGATAACTTAAAATCGAGAAATTATTCAGTGATCCAAGCGCGCTATATTTCCGTAACGGCGCCCTTCGCGATGATCGGTCCGGTGGGAATTCCTTGAGGAGCGCCGCCGGGCGGCTCTAGCGTAATGGCCAGCACCGATCCCTCACCCCAGCCAGCCATCACCTCGGGCGAGATAGTGACCGCGCTGCGCTCGGCCGCCGGGATGACACCCATGGACACCGGCGCATTGTCACCCTGGATTGCCCAAAGCTCGAAATCCTTGTCCGGCACCGCAGCGCCCGAAAGAGCCGTCAGCCTCACATTGCCGCTGCCATCATAAAGCGCGACGAATTTTACATCGCTGCCTTCTTCCTCGAGCGCGGCAACCAATTGGGTGGTCAACGCGCCAACACCAGGCGCCGGTTGCATAAGATTGAAGCCTACGGCTGCTACAGCAACGGCCAGGGCGCCGGCCGCGATGCCGCGCCACACCAACAGGGAATCCCACCAATGGCTCACGGAAGGCTTGGCAGTCTCGCCAAACACGCGCCGCTCGATGGATGAGAGAACGTGATCCGGAACCGGGGCCTCGGCGTATTGCTCGTTGAACGCTGCAAAATGTGCGATCCAGAAATCGCGCTCTGCCTGAAGACCGCGATCGTTCTCGATCAGGCGGCCAATGCGATCATGTTCCTGTGCTGAAAGTACGCCGAGTACATACTCGGCAATAAGGGCGTTGCGGCCCTCGAAATCTTCGCCGATGTCATCACTCGTACTCATACCGCCAGACAATCTTTCAGTTTGATGAGGCTCCGGCGTAGCCAGGTCCGCATTGTGTTCAAAGGCACGGCATAGCGTGACGCCAGTTCCTCGTAGCTATAGCCATCGAGGTAGGCGGCGCGCACCGCGTCGGCACGATCGGGTTCGAGCATGCCCAGGCAACGATTGATCTGGGCCTTTTCCTCGTTGACCTGGGCCGCCCGTTCGGGGGAAGGACCAGAGTCAGGAATCTCAAGCGCCACATCAATATCGTCCGAAGGCGGGCGGCGAGCCCTCAGAATGTCGAGCGAATGGTTCCGCGCCACCGCAACGAGCCAGCTTATCGGGCTCGTATTGCCGGCCACGTAACGATCGGCGCGCTGCCAGATCTTCACATAGACTTCCTGAATGGCCTCTTCGGCCTCTGAACGGTCCTTCAAGATACGCAGCGTTACGCCAAAGAGTTTCGCGCTGGTACGTTCGTACAGTTTGCGGAACGCCAAGCGGTCGCGCAAGGCGCAACGGGCGATCAAATCCGCGATCTCCTGGGACGGAGTCATCTGCATGGACATCAATATAGCTTGCCTCCCAGCGCATGCCGATACCTCGCCCTTGCCCGGTACGATGTCTGGCCCCTACACAACGCAACAAAAACGCGTACGGATCAATGGCGCAATTGCCCCATTAGCGTCTTTTCCTTTGTCTAGCGATGCTCTATGCCCGTGGCGGACTTTTTCCCGCCCATCGACAACCGACAGGTCTTACCATGTCCGAACAAATTTCAATGACCGACCGGTTCACCCACGAGGCGGGCATTTTGGCCCAGGCCTTGCCCTATATGCAGCGCTACGAGGGGAAGACGGTTGTCGTCAAATATGGTGGCCACGCCATGGGCGATGCAAAGCTCGGCTCGGCCTTTGCGCGCGACATTGCCCTTTTGAAGCAATCCAAGGTCAATCCAATCGTGGTGCATGGCGGCGGGCCGCAGATCGCCTCCATGCTCAAAAACCTCGGCATCGAATCAAAGTTCGAAGGGGGCCTGCGCGTTACCGACGAGCGCACCATGCAGGTGGTCGAAATGGTTCTTGCCGGTTCGATCAACAAGGAGATCGTGGCCCTGATCAATGCGGAGGGCGAATGGGCGATTGGTCTGTGCGGCAAGGACGGCAACATGGTCTTCGCCAAAAAAGCCGTGAAAACCGTTAAGGATCCACTGTCCAATATCGAAACCGTGCTCGATCTCGGTTTTGTCGGCGAGCCGGTGGAGGTGGATCGCACGCTGCTCGATCTGCTGGCGCGCTCGGAAATGATCCCGGTCATCGCCCCCGTCGCCCCGGGGCGCGACGGCAATACCTACAACATCAATGCCGACACTTTTGCCGGCGCCATTGCCGGATCGCTCGGCGCCAAGCGCCTGCTGTTCCTGACCGACGTGCCCGGCGTTCTAGACAAGAGCGGCGCGCTGATCCCTGAGCTTTCGGTGCGCGAAGCCAAGGAATTGATCGCCGACGGCACTATCTCGGGCGGCATGATCCCAAAGGTCGAGACTTGCCTTGAGGCACTCGAAAACGGCGTCGAGGGCGTGGTGATCCTGAATGGCAAGCAGCCGCATGTGGTGCTGGTTGAGCTCTTTACCGAGTTCGGTGCCGGCACGCTGATCGTGCGCTGAGTTGCCGCTTTCCGGATAAGGGCCGCCCGGAAGCGGCCCTTCTTGTTTGCCGCTAGGCTTCGGCCAGCACCGGCTGACCCGGAGTCTGCCCTTGTGTTGGTGCCGGGCGCCGGAAGAACCGGGCAGCCAGGAACACCAGTGCAAAACTTCCTACGACATACCAAAGTGCAAGGCTTGCGGCCGAGGCAAACGCAGCGTGCTGCGGCGCGCCTGCAGCAAGTGCCCGCCCCAGATTGCCAAAGAAGATTTCCCCGATAAACGCCACACCCAAGGCGCCACCAACCTGCTGGAACGCCTGCAACGCCCCCGATCCGGCGCCGGCATCTCGCGGCGGCACATTCGCCAACACCAGTTGGAACAGGGATGAAAAGCCCAGGCCCAGCCCGATGCCTGCGATCAGCAGGGGCATGAGGAACGCCCAATGATCGATGCTGTCGGTCACACCGGCGATATAGAAATGCAGCCAGCCGATGCCCAGAACCAGCAGCCCCCCGGATGTGGCAAGGCGCGCCCGGAGGAACCGCGAGCCGAACCGCCCGGCGATCACCGATGCGATCAGCACGCCCACGGAAAACGGCGTGTTGGTCAGCCCCGATTCAAGCGGGGTGAAACCAAAGCCGCCCTGCAGCAGCAAGGAGATAACCATGAACATGCCCGGAATACCCGAGGCGAAGATGGTAGTGACGAAGGCGCCAAACATGAACTGGCGGTTAGTGATCAGGTCATAGTTGAGCAATTGCGGCTCGCCTGCCTTGGCCCGGCCGCGCGTCCAGACAACGAATGCCGCCATCAGGACCAGACCGCCCAGCATCATGCCAAAGACCCAGAGCGGCCAGCCATAGGCTCGCCCTTCAATGATGGGAAACACTACAGCAAGGATCGCCAAGCCAAAGAGCGCAATACCGACGAAATCGTTCTTGAGCCCGGCATGACCCGGCAAGCGGGGAATCAGGAACCAGCCGACAATCACAGCACCGATGCCAATGGGGATATTGACTAGAAAGATCGGCTGCCACTCCATGCCGAAGAGATTAGCCGACACCAGGATACCGCCCAGAATTGGGCCACAGACCGAAGCCAGCCCGGCCGAAAGCCCGAACAGGGAAAAGGCCTGGCCCCGTTCATGGGGCGGGAAGGTGACCGTGGCGATAGCCAGCACTTGTGGCGTCATCATCGCGCCTGCCAGGCCTTGAATGACGCGGGCAAGGATCAGGAACTCGATATTGGGCGCCAGACCGCAGAGCGCCGAGGCCGCCGTAAAGCTCGCGACGCCGATCAGGAACATCCTGGTGCGCCCAAAGATGTCGCCGAGCCGCCCAAACGGCAGCAAGCCAAGCGCAAACGCTAAGATAAAAGCGGCAACGACCCACTCGATCTGGCTGTCCGTTGCGCCGAGGCTCTCGCGCATGGAAGGCAGCGCGACATTGACGATGGTAACGTCGATCAGATTCATGAAGTTGGCGATGAGCAGCACGAAGAGCGCTGGCCAGCGGCGTGGATCGGGCGCAGCCAGCGCCTCTTGGTTTTGATGGTCCGCCATCGTTCTGTCCTCAGATGTCCTTTGAAATGGGTGTGAAGCAGCGCTCCAACTCGGCCAGCAAGGGCGCAAGCGGCACGCTGAAGGAAGTCCATCGCCGCCAGCAATCCACCAGCGCTCCGGTGGTGATAAAGGCTGCGGCAGGGGGGTCGAGATTGGGCCGGAACGAGCCGTCCTTGATCCCGAGCTGAAAAATTTCGACAAATTGCTGGCGCCAGAAATCGTGCAAGGGCGCCATGATGGCAGAAATCACCGGATCGCGCCGCGCCCGCTCCATCATCTCGGTCATGACAATGATAAGTTCGGGCATGTCTTCCACCACCTCGCGAAAGTCCTCGAACTCCAGCCGCAGCAAGCCCAAGGCCGTTTTGCCCTCCCGGTTCTGCCGCAAGGCCTGCTCGCGAAAATCCCTGCGAATACTCTCCGCCACTAGCGCGATCAGCGCTTCCTTGGAGGGCACATGATAATGCAGGGTCGCGATGTTGATGCCGACACGCTGCGCAATCTCGCGCGTGCGAAGACCTTCCAGCCCTTTTTCAACTATAATTCCCCGCGCCGCCGCAGCAATCGCCGTGCGCCGTTCATCACCGCTTTCGCGCCTGAGATTGGGTTGTTCCAGTGTCATCTCGCCTCGCTGTAGGGGAGCTATAGCCTTGATGGAGTCGTCAATCAATCGTTTGATTGACGAAGTAACCATGCAGTTATGTCAAGGTTGCACGGACAAGTGAGATGGTAATTAAAGAATAAGATGTTGGCGTTCAAACAAGGCTAGCCACACCCCCGATGTGACCCCGGCGTTGAACGGGGCCCATCCCGAGATCACGCCACAACCGCAAGGTGGCTCTTGTGGCACCTCTCACCCCGGCCCTTTTCCCGTTTAGGGAGGAGCAGATTGCGTTTGCTGCACTGTCTCTGTTTACCTTCGATCCGTCCCTCCCCCCTTCTAGGGGGCTAGGTGGGATCGCTCGTGTCCTCACAAACTTATTCATCTTCTCCCCGCACCTTTCACCTCCACTATTCTCCCCTCCATTGCCCACGCAGAGCCCAGTCATGACGAGTGATGCGCGCGGGGACAGCCGGAGAAGCAGGGGTCGCCCTGCTTGTGCGGGATATCGGCAGCCGCGCCTGAAATAATGGTGGTGCCTGAACCGACCCTGCGAAAAGACCCGGTTTGGTGGCGAGGCAACTGCCTCAAACACTAAAACAGTCATCGAGGCAGCGGCCTCGCCACCATCGCTCACCTCATCACCGCACCCGGGGCGGCGCTTGCGCACGTCCTGTGGTTGACAAAATTGCTGGAGCGGCGTCCATCCCGGCCAACACCGGAGTGCCCCCATGCAGGATTATGTCCGCCGCATTCTTACATCATCGGTCTATGAGGCTGCCGAGGAAACGCCACTCGAAAAAATGGAGCTGCTATCGGCCCGTCTGGGAGCCGAGATCCTGCTCAAGCGCGAAGACATGCAGCCGGTGTTTTCCTTTAAGATCCGGGGCGCGCACAATCGCATTGCCCAACTTTCGCTCGATGAGCGCGCGCGCGGCGTGATTTGCGCATCGGCCGGCAATCACGCGCAGGGCGTCGCGCTTTCAGCCACGCGTCTGGGCATCCGCGCCGTCATCGTCATGCCGACTACGACGCCTGTGATCAAGATCGGTGCAGTCCGCCGGCTCGGTGGCGAGGTTGTGCTGTTCGGCGACGGGTTCGACGCAGCTCGCGCTCATGCCGCCGAATTGGCCGAAAAACACGGCTATGTCGTTGTGCATCCGTTCGACGATCCCGACGTCATCGCCGGCCAAGGTACGATCGGCATGGAATTGCTGCGCCAGCATCCCGGCGATATCGGCGCAATCTATATTCCCGTAGGCGGCGGCGGGCTCGCTGCCGGCATCGCGGCGTTCGTCAAATTCCTGCGTCCCGATATTCGCATCATCGGCGTTGAACCCGAGGAAGCGGCGAGCATGAAGGCTGCGATTGCCGCCGGGCACCCGGTGGCGCTGGACCAAGTCGGGCTCTTTGCCGACGGCGTCGCCGTACGCCAGGTGGGCACCGAAACATTCCGGCTTTGCCGCGAATTGCTCGACGACATTGTCACCGTTACAGCCGACGAGATTTGCGCCGCGATCAAGGACATCTTCGACGACATGCGCGCCATCGCCGAACCCGCCGGCGCCCTGGCCTTGGCCGGACTGCGGCGGCAGGTCGAACGAGGCGAAGCCCCGCGCGGCGCCTTGATCGCCATCAATTCAGGCGCCAACGTCAATTTCGACCGCTTACGCTATGTCGCCGAAAGGGCCGAGATTGGTGAACGGGCCGAAGCCCTGCTGGCTGTGGAGATTCCCGAGCGGCCCGGCAGCTACCGCGCCTTCATCCGCCTTTTGGGCCAGCGCTCGATCACCGAATTCAACTATCGCTTCTCCCACGGCACCACTGCCAGGATTTTCGTGGGCGTCAAGCTGACACGCGGCGATGCGGAAAAGCGCGAGATCATCGTGCAATTGCAAAATCAGGGTCTTACCGTCACCGACATGACGGACAATGAAGTCGCCAAGCTGCATGTACGCTACATGGTGGGCGGCCGTGTCGCGGGTTTGCAGGACGAAGTGCTGTATCGCTTTCAATTTCCGGAGCGTCCCGGTGCTCTGCTCAAATTTCTTGAAGGGCTCAATGACGAATGGAACATATCCCTGTTCCATTATCGCAATCACGGCGCCGACTATGGCCGAGTGCTCGTCGGCATCCAGGTGCCACCCGGGACCAGGCCCGATTTCATTGCCCATATTGAAGCCATCGGTTTTCCCTATTGGGAAGAAACCGAGAACCCGGCCTATAAGCAGTTCCTCGACAATAGATGAGTTACCCAAAACTTGCTCGAATAGGCCGCCTTAGCTTCACAGCAGCGTCTTATCTTTTCTCCATCAATACACTATCGACTAAAGGAGCGTTTTTCTGCCGCATTGCATTGCAATCGGCTAATGGCAGGTCGCCCCAACGCCCGTGACCCGCCTCTCGATCGCCTGACGACCAGACAAAACCAGACCGGAGACGAATTGATGCTGACGCCTAATCGCAAATTCCTGCTGCTCGCCACTGCCGCGACCGCCATCATGATGCAGCCTGCTTCGGCTCTCGAAGCGCAAGCATTTGTGGACCGGGTTGCCGCAGTATACGAAAACATTGGCTATGGCTTTGAGTTCGGCCCGGCTACGCTGGACGGCGACACTATCACAGTCGAAGGTGTGACAGTGAACATGGCTGGGATGGAAAGCGAACCCACCAGCTTTACCACCGATACTGTGATTACCTTCACCGGTGTCACGGAACGCGAAGACGGCAGTTATCTGGCCGAGTCAGTCACGATCCCCGACATCGACGCTGATTTCGCCGAAGAGCCGACTGGCCACATCACGCTGAGCGACATCCGCATTGACGGGCTGTTCGTTCCGGCTGGCGAAACCGTCCCTGCAACTGATCTGCTGCAACTAGTCGGCTCGATCAGCACCGGCCCACTCTCGATCGAGCGCGAAGGCGAAGTCGTGTTCAGTTATGAAAGCGCTGAAGCCGCCAACACCTTCAATCCCGAGCAAGGCACAGACGCCTTGGTTGACCTGACATCCGCCTTCGATATTACGGGCATTAATGTCGACCTATCCAGCGTTCAGGAAGAAGATCCTGCCGCCGCTGCGACGATCGAGCAGCTTGGCCTCACCAATGTTGCGGGTGATATTACGCAGAACTTCACCTGGTCCATGGCCGATGGGCACATGGTAATGGACGAGTTCCTGCTCGATTTCGCCGATGTCGGTGCGCTCAATCTGACGTTCGACGCGACCGGCCTCACCCCTGCCGTGCTTGACCAGATCTATGCCATGCAGGCGCAGATGAGCGAAACCGGCGAAGCGCCGACGGAAGAAGAAGCGCAGGCCCAGATGATGCAGACCATGGCCCTGATGCAGGGCGTGTCCATCGTCGGCGCGTCTATACGCTTCGACGATGCATCCATTGCGGGGCGCCTGCTCGATTTCTTTGCCGAGCAGTCCGGCGCCGATCGCGCAAGCTTTGTGGAAGGCCTAAAGGCCACCCTTCCGAGCCTGGTTGCCCAGTCTGGCATTCCCGAGCTCAGCGATGTCGTCGTGCCGCCAGTGTCCGAGTTCCTTGACGATCCGCAGAGCTTGGAAGTCGTCGTGGCTCCGCCCTCGCCCACGTCGATCCTGGTGCTTGCCGCCGCGGCTGCCAACCCCGCTGGGCTGATCACCGCCCTTGGATTGGCCGTCCAAGCTAATCAAGCTGCCGAATAACCGACTTGGGAGCGGCGCCTCGCGCGCCGTTCCCGTACTCTTTAGGTGAAAATTATACGGGTTGGGCGCATATTAACCGCATGGACGATCTGACCGTACCGACGCGCGCCAGCCTTAGCCATGTCACAGACTGGGTGTTCGACCTCGACAACACCCTCTATCCGCGCACCTGCAACCTCTTCGCGCAGATCGATGTTCGCATCACCAACTACGTGATGGATTTGACCAAGCTCGATTTCGAGGCCGCGCGTGACCTGCAGAAATCCTATTATCGCGAGTTCGGCACGACGCTGAACGGGCTCATGCACCAGCACAAGGTCGATGCCGAGCACTTCCTCGATAGCGTCCACGCCATCGATTATTCGCCGGTTGACCCGCACCCTGAACTGGTCGAGGTGATCCGCGCCTTGCCCGGCCGCAAGTTCATCCTCACAAATGGCGATACCAAGCATGCACGATCCGTGCTTGCCAAGCTAGGCGGCGGCGAACTGTTCGAACATGTCCATGACATCCGCGCCATGACCTATGTGCCCAAGCCGCACCGCCAAGCTTACGAAGGCTTTTTCGCCCTCCACGGCATCGACCCCACGCGCGCTGCAATGTTCGACGATCTGGAGAAGAACCTGCTTGTACCCCATGAGGTCGGTATGTCGACCATCCAAGTCGTTGCCGCACCCGACTTCGCCCATGAGCAAGTCGAAGCTTGGGAACTCGGACGCGCCGCCGGGCCGCACGTCCACCATGTCACCGACAACCTCGCGGCGTTCCTGCGCGCTCTGCCCTAGTTGCCGCTGTTGAGATGCAGGATATTGCCGTCCGGGTCCTTGAACCAGACCATGCGGAAGTCGCCGGCACGATGGATATTCCCCTCCCGGTCCATGCCTTCATAATGCTCAAACGCAACGCCCTTTGCCTGAAGGTCTGAAACGATCTGCTCAATCTCTTCACCCACGCCCCAGACCACGGCATTGGCTTTGTTGGTACCGGCAAACTCGGAACGGTAAACCACCAGCGAGGTTTCGCCGGTTTCAAATTCGAGCACATGCTCGTCGCCCCGGATCACACGCAAACCTAACGTCTGCTCATAGAAGTGACGGGCTCTTGCAATATCGGTCACAGCAACGATCGCTGCCGAGTTCATGTCTTTGAGCATTTCTGGCGTCCTCTTTTCCACGGTGATCCCGAACGGGCCAGCACCGCACATGGTTCAAGGACGTTTATCGCCCGCCTTTACAGACACGCAGCCAAAGACGTAAGACCGCCTAGACCTATCGGTATCTAACGATAAAACAAACCAGCATGGAATATCGTCGCTTGGGCAAATCGGGTCTCAAGGTCAGCGAATTGTCGCTAGGGTCTTGGGTCACCTTCAGCAAGCAGGTCGACCACAAGGAAGCGCTCGCCCTGATGGGTCTTGCCTATGACGAGGGCATAAATTTCTTCGACAATGCCGAGGGGTATGAAGCCGGTGAGTCCGAGACGCTGATGGGCGTTGCACTCAAGGATCTGGGTTGGAGCCGCGACAGCTACTCGGTCTCATCCAAAGTGTTCTGGGGCGGCAGCAAGCCGACGCAAAAGGGCTTGTCACGCAAGCACGTGACCGAGGCTTGCCATGCCGCGCTGAAGCGCCTGCAGGTGGACTACCTTGATCTTTATTTCTGCCACCGCCCCGACATCGATACCCCGATCGAGGAAACCGTCTGGGCCATGCACAACCTCATTACGCAGGGCAAGGTGCTGTATTGGGGCACGTCTGAGTGGAACGCGCAGCAACTGACCGAAGCTTGGGCTTTCGCCCGCGCCAACAATCTCATTGGCCCCACCATGGAGCAGCCGCAGTACAATCTCTTCGTGCGCGAAAAGGTCGAAAAGGACTATCTACCGCTTTATGACCTCATGGGCCTGGGCACCACCATCTGGTCCCCGCTCGCCTCGGGCGCCCTCACCGGCAAATACAATGACGGCATTCCTTCTGACAGCCGCATGAATTTGCCCGGTTACGAGTGGCTCAAGAAGGAATGGACCAGCGAAGCGGGCAAGGCCAAGCTCGAGCAAATCCGCCAGCTTGCAGAGCTAGCCAGCGAGATCGGCCTGCCAGTGCACCACCTTGCCCTGCTCTGGTGCCTCCAGAACCGGCATGTTTCGACAGTTATCCTTGGCGCGTCCAAGCTATCGCAGCTTGAGGACAACCTTTCGGCGCTGCAGTCCAAGGATAAGCTCACCCCCGACGTCATCGAGCGCATCGAAACCATCGTTGGAAACAAGCCTGAACCAGCCCAGCGGTTCTAGGACCTCAGGATGCGCCTCCCTCTTTGGCAGAGGGAGGCAGCCGAACTCTTTCTTGCAGGAAATTAAGTTCTCGCGGCTCACGCACGCGGCTACACTGGCACCATGACCATGCCTTCCGGGCGCCGCCCGCTTCCCACGCCAGACCAAAGCCCCAGCTTTCGCGAACGCCTGCAAAACCTCCGCCATCTCGGCCGTCTGGTGGCTCAGATTTGGCGCACCAGCCCGCCCCTGACCGGCGCCAGCATGGGCCTGCGGCTCCTTGCATCGCTGCAGCCGATCGCCATGCTTTACGTGGGAAAGCTGATCATCGACGAGGTCGTGCGGCTCACTACGACTGCGACGCCCGGGCCCAGTTTTGCCGATTGGTGGACCAGCGGTGCTCTTTCCACCATAGTTACGCTTCTGGCGCTCGAACTTGCCTTAGTAATTGGCTCTGACCTTCTGTCGCGTGCCACAGGATTGGTCGACTCAGTTCTCTCGGAGTTGCATTCGAATACGGTCAGTGTCGAGCTCATGAGCCACGCGGCGAAACTCGACCTCATGCATTTTGAGTCCGCCGAGTACCAGGACCGCCTCGAGCGCGCCCGCCGCCAAGCCGCTGGTCGGAACGCGCTACTCAGCCAGATGTTCGGGCAAGCGCAGGATATCATAACGGTCTTGACGCTCGCAGCGGGTCTTTTCGCCTATGCGCCGTGGCTGATCCTGCTGCTGCCGCTCAGCTTCGTGCCCGCTATTTGGGGCGAAACGCGGTTCAATAGCCTTGCGTACAATATGAGCCGCTGGCGCACGCCCGAACGGCGCGAGCTCGAATATATTCGCTATATCGGCGCCAGTGCCGAAACGGCCAAGGAGCTCAAGCTCTTTGGCCTTGGCGGGTTTCTGATCGCCCGGTTCAAGCAACTGGCCCATACCATTTTTCTCGAGAACCGCTCGCTCTCCACTCAGCGGGCAGCATGGGGCGCGCTGTTCTCCTCAATCTCGACCCTCACCTATTATGGCGCTTATGCCTTTATTGTTTGGCGCACCATTACCGGCGACTTTTCGATCGGCGATCTGGCATTCCTGTCCGGCTCGTTCCTGCGCCTTAATGGCTTGTTCCAGAAGATCCTGCTCGGCTTCACCCGGATCGCCGGGCAATCCATGTATCTGGATGATCTGTTCTCGTTTTTCGAGATCGAGCCAACCATTCTGTCGCCTGCGCGCCCCAAGCCGTTTCCGCAGTCGATCCAGCAAGGCATCGTGTTCGACAATGTAGGTTTTCGCTACCCGGACACCGAGGGCTGGGCCATCCGGCACCTGAGCTTTACCTTAGCTGCCGGTGAAACCCTGGCGCTGGTGGGCGAAAATGGCGCGGGCAAGACCACGATCGTCAAGCTCCTGACGCGCCTTTACGATCCCGACGAAGGATGCATCACACTTGACGGTGTCGACCTCAAGGATTTTGCCGTCGAAGACATTCACGCCCATATCGGCGTCATCTTCCAGGATTTCATCCGCTATAGCCTTACAGCACGCGAAAACATCGGCGTCGGACGGATTGCCGACCAGGACGACATGGCACGCATCCAAGATGCTGCCGAGCGCAGCCTTGCCGATGCGGTCATCCGCAAACTGCCGCAGGGGTACGATCAGCAATTGGGGCGCTTGTTTAAGAAGGGGCGCGATCTGAGCGGTGGCGAATGGCAGAAGGTCGCCATCGCCCGCGCTTATATGCGCGACGCCGACCTCATCATCCTCGACGAACCCACCGCCGCGCTCGATGCCAAGGCAGAAGCCGATGTGTTCTCGCGCTTCAAAAGCCTTGCTACAGGCAAAACTGCAGTCATCATCTCGCACCGGTTCTCAACCGTTCGCATGGCGGACCGCATCCTCGTGCTGGAAAACGGTCGCATCCTTGAATCCGGCTCGCACGAAGACCTCGTCGCCTTGCGCGGTCATTATGCCGAGCTGTTCGAGCTACAGGCTGCGGGCTACCGGTAGATGCTCGATTCAACGCGGCCGCACCAAAACCCTGCCCTTGACCTCACCGGCGAGGATTTCGCGCGCGGCATCGGGCAAATCCTCCAGGCCTATCTCTCGCACCATACTGCCATAGGCTTGCACGTCGAAGATTTGGGCAATGCGCCGCCAAGCCCCGACCCGCGTCTCGAACGGTTGCATGACGCTGTCGATGCCGATCAGGGTCACGCCACGGAGGATGAACGGCAGGACATTGGTGGCAAGCTCCACACCGCCTGCATTGCCGATGCTGGCAACCGCACCCCCATACTTTACCTGTTTGAGCAGTTTGCCGAGTACAGTTCCGCCCACATTGTCGATCGCCGCCGCCCAGCGTGCGGATTCGAGCGGCTTATCGGGTTGGGCCTGAAACTCCGCCCGATCCACAAGGGTAGACGCGCCCAGTCCCTTGAGCGCGTCCCCATGCTGCGCCCGACCGGACAGTGCCGCAATCTGGTAGCCGAGCCGGGCCAGCATCGAAATGGCGATCGACCCCACACCGCCCCCAGCGCCCGTTACAAGAACCTCGCCCGCATCCGGCTGCAGTCCCGCGGCTTCAAGCCGGTTGATGGAAAGCATCGCCGTCAGCCCGGCCGTACCCACCACCATCGCATCGCGCGTCGAGAAACCGTCCGGCAGCGGCACCAGCCAATCGGCATTGACCCGCGCGCGCTCGGCATAGCCGCCCCAATGAGACTCGCCCACGCGCCAGCCGGTCAACACCACTTCCTGTCCCGGTGCATAGCGCCCATCGCTGCTTTCTCGCACCGTTCCAGCAAAGTCGATGCCGGCTACATGGGGATAGTTCCGCACCAATCCACCAACACCGGTCAGGCACAGCCCGTCCTTGTAGTTGAGCCCGGCCCATTCGATATCAACCGTCACATTACCTTCAGGCAGGCGGCTATCATCCAGTATCTGCACGGACGAGGACATTTTCCCCGCTTCGTTCCTATCTATGACCAGTGCCCGAAAGCCCATGTTTCTCCCCTTCGCCCAAGCTTGGCATAGACTACCGCGACTTGTCAGCCTCTGGCTCGTTGGATCAAACCAGTTTCGTGAGTTGGCAAAGATTGGGCGGACACCTGCATGAATGAAGAAAATACTCCGGGCGCAGCACTCCTGGGGCTGTTGCTCGATCGCTCGTTCTTCAATCGTCCGGTTGTAGACGTTGCACGCGATCTGATCGGCGTGACACTGCTTGTGGATGGCGTCGGTGGCCGCCTCGTCGAGGTCGAAGCCTATGACCAGACCGATCCAGCCTCTCACAGCTTCCGCGGTCCGACCCCGCGTAATGCTGCCATGTTCGGTCCACCTGGCCATGCCTATGTCTACAAAATTTATGGCATCCACTGGTGCCTCAACTTCGTTTGTCAGCCGGGCAGCGCCGTACTGGTGCGAGCGCTCGAACCGGCACAGGACCTGCCAACGATGCAGCAGCGCCGCGCCGGTCTAAGCACACCTCAACTCTGCTCAGGTCCTGGGAAGCTATGCCAAGCCCTTGGCGTGGACCTTCGCCACAACGGCTTGCCGCTGGATCAAGCACCTTTTCAACTGCGCGCCCGCGAGATGGACCATGAAATTCTCACCGGACCCCGGATCGGCATCATCAAAGGTGCCGAAACACCATGGCGCTTTGTCCTGCGCGGCTCGCCTTTCCTGAGCAAACCGCTGACATCTCCTTGAGCCATGAAATTTTGCTTAGTCCAAGAAGAACCGATCACAGGCTTTTGCGGCCTTGCGACACATGGGGCCGTATGATTCAACAGCTCTCGTGAGCATTCTTGAATCGCGCTTTGACCTCTTCAACTTTGCGGCCGCCATGCCGCGCGACCCACTTTTGGTGCTGCGCGATGTGTTCGGCCACAAGAGCTTTCGCGGTCAGCAGGCCGACGTCGTCAACCATTTGGTCGATGGCGGCGACGCCGTAGTCCTGTTCCCGACCGGTGCAGGCAAGTCGATGTGCTACCAGATTCCGGCGATCTGCCGTCCTGGTGTCGGCATTGTCATCTCCCCCCTTATTGCCCTCATGCGCGATCAGGTCGAGGCCTTGCGCCAGGCCGGCGTCGCCGCTGCGGCCCTGAACTCATCCCTGACGCCGGAAGAATCCGCTGCTGTCCGCAGGCAGTTGCGCGCTGGTGAGCTGGACCTGCTTTACGTTGCTCCCGAGCGGGTCGCGACGCCGGGCTTTGCCAGCATGCTATCGGGCATCGAAGTTGCGCTATTTGCTATTGATGAAGCCCACTGCGTTTCGCAATGGGGCCACGACTTCCGCCCGGAGTATCGCGAACTCAGCCACCTTACCGAGCTCTTCCCCGGCGTTCCGCGCATTGCGCTCACCGCTACTGCCGATCCAACAACCCGCGAAGACATCATCGAGCGTTTGGGGCTCGAACAAGCCCGCATTTTCACCACTAGTTTCGATCGGCCCAACATTGCCTATTCCATTGTCGAGCGGAACAAGGCGCGCGAACAATTGCTGGCCTTTCTTGCTGCGCACAAGGGCAGTTCGGGTATCGTTTATTGCCTGTCGCGCGCCAAGGTGGAGGAAATTGCCGAATGGCTGTCCGGCAAGGGCATCCCCGCACTGCCCTACCATGCTGGCCTCACCGCCGAGCGCCGCAGCGCCAATCAAGATGCGTTCCTTAGGGAAGACAACATCTGCATGGTGGCAACGGTCGCCTTCGGCATGGGTATCGACAAGCCCGATGTGCGCTACGTCGCGCACATGGATTTACCGGCCTCCATCGAAGCCTATTACCAAGAAACCGGCCGCGCCGGTCGTGATGGCCAACCCGCCGATGCCTGGATGAGCTATGGCATGGCCGATGTGGTGCAGCGCCGCCGGATGATCGACGAGGGGAACGCCCCCGACGAGATCAAGCGGCTCGAACACGGCAAGCTCAATGCGCTGCTGGGCGTCTGCGAAACACCCGAATGCCGGCGCAAGGCAATCCTCAACCATTTCGGAGAAGCGCATGCGGGCCATTGCGGAAATTGCGATACCTGCCGCTCGCCAGTGGAATCCTGGGACGGTACGGAAGCCGCCATCAAAGCTCTTGCTGCGATCTATCGGACCGGTCAGCGGTTCGGTGCGGCTCACGTCATCGATGTTCTGACTGGCAAAGCCACTGAAAAGGTCGAGCGCTTCGGTCACCAGAACCAGGCAGTGTTCGGGCAAGGCGCCGACCTCGACAGCAAGTCCTGGCAGTCGGTCATCCGGCAGTTGACCGCTGCCGGCCTGATTGTGGTCGATCATGGGGCCCATGGTGCCTTGACCTTGGGCGAAGGCGCCCGCGCTGTGTTCAAGCACGAACGTCAGGTGATCCTGCGCAAGGACCGGCCCAAGAAATCCATCGAAGTACGTCGTGCCCTGGCTCGGGCAGCGACGGTACCGGAGCACGCGCTACCGGCGTTCGAGGCACTGCGTGACGAGCGGACCCGCATCGCCAAGGCGCAGGGTGTGCCGCCCTATGTAATCTTCCACGACGCGACACTGCGCGCCATGGCGCTGGCCATGCCCAAACATCCGCACGACATGCTCAATCTTCCCGGCGTTGGCCAGGCAAAGCTCGACCGCTATGGCGAGTCTTTCCTAGCCGTCCTAGCGCAAATCGCCTGATGAGCGTCATTACCGGATCACGTCCGCGCTTCGCCGTTGTCGATTTTGCTCGCGGTGTCGCGATCATAGCCATGATCGCCTACCATCTGTGCTGGGATCTGAGCTACTTCCGCTTCATCTCGGCCGACGTCGGCTATGATCCGCAATGGGTCGTCATCGCCCGCACCATATTGAGCGCATTCTTGTTCCTGGTCGGCGTTGGCCTGGTGCTAGGACATGGGCGCGGCATACGCTGGCGCGCCTTCTGGAAGCGCTGGGTGTTCGTGCTTGTGGGCGCGTTGCTGATCACGTCGGGCACATACATCGCCTTCCCGGACACCTTTGTGTATTTTGGCGTGCTCCACGCCATTGCCTTGTTCAGTGTCCTGGCCTTGCCCTTCATCTTGGCCCCGCTCTGGCTGTTGATCGCCGTTACTGTCCCGGTCCTTGCCCTGCCCTGGCTTTACGCGAACCCCCTTTTCAACGAAAAACCATGGTCCTGGATCGGCTTTTGGCAAGTGCCACCGCCAGCCAACGATCTCGTGCCGATCTTTCCTTGGTTCGGCGTTGTTCTGCTGGGTATCGTAACCACCCGCCTTGTTCTGCGCTCAACCTTTTCCGAACGCATCGCCCGCATCAACCCGCAGGGCCGCCTCTCGCGCGTGCTTCAGTTCCTCGGCCGCTGGAGCCTGCTTATCTATCTCCTGCATCAGCCCCTTCTGCTTGCGGTGATCTATCCAGCCGCAGCCCTGCTCCAGCCGCAGATCGCCGTGCGCCAGTCGGACTTTCTCGGCTCTTGCCAAAGCACCTGCGAAGCTGGCGGCACGGCTCCAGGGCTCTGCACCACCTATTGCCTGTGTGGGCTCAAGACCGTCGAAGACAATGATCTTTGGGACGCTGTTTACTCAGGCCTGCTCACAGCGCAGGAGCAAACCGTTCTAGACGCCAGCAACAGGCAGTGCTCGGCGCTGATCTATCCTGATCTTGCCACCGAACCTGTTAGTCAGCCACGGTAGTAACTGAGGCCAACCAGCCGCTGCTCGCGAAGTTCTCGGCCTAATTTGCATTTTTGCTCAGATTTCGTCTTGAATGGTAGATCGAATGGGCATTTTATAGTCAACGCGAGTGATTTTTCTGTTCGAGTTGCGGCTAACGGTTTGCTCCGCCCCCGCTCGGGCCTCAAGATTTTGAAGTCTGGATATTTCCTTGACCACCGACAAGGCTGGCCGCGTCCATTCACGCGGCGACGCACAGGCCCACGTTGCTGCCGCTCATGCGGGTAAGGGTCAAAGTCCACTGGTGCGAATCACGCTGTACTCGCTGCGCCATCCCTGGCAGGCAGCCGCCGCTATTGGCGCCACCGTTATTGCGTCGGTACTACAATTGTTGATCCCGCGCTTGCTGGGCCAAGCAGTGGATCAAGCACAAGGCATTCTCAGCGCAGGAGCCGCAGGCGCGGAACAGGCGCTGTTCTGGAGCGCCATAACTTTGCTTGGCGTCTCGGTTGCTCGAGGCTTCTTTACCCTGTGCCAGAACTTTTATTCGGAGTCGGTCGGCCATCATGTCGGCTACGAATTGCGCTTAGCCTTCTACGACAAAGTGCAGCGCCTCTCTTATGCCTACCATGACCGGGTGCACACTGGTGATCTGATCACCATGGGGCTTCTTGATCTCGATGGTGTGCGCATGTTCTTCGCTACTGGCTTGGTGCGCGTAGTCCTTCTCTCCGTATTAATAGGTGTCGGCGCCTATATGCTCTTGTCCACCGATCTGCTCCTGGGCTTCTTGGCGCTAAGCTTCGTGCCTTTCGTGGCCTGGCGCTCATCGGCGGCGCAGCTTACCCTGCGCGCCACTTGGATCACCCTGCAAGACAAGCTTTCGGCCCTTACCCGGGTGATGGAAGAAAATCTTGGCGGCATTCGTGTGGTCCGGGCCTTTTCCGGGCAGAGGTTCGAACTCGACAAGTTCGATCATGCTTCTAAAGAAGCACTGGCGCTCTCGCATGATCGCGTCCTCATCCGCGTGCGCAACACCTCCGCCATGACCTTCTCGTTCTTTGCCGCCATGGGCCTGGTGCTCTGGTTCGGCGGCAACAAGGTCATTGCTGGCGAGATGAGCGTCGGCACCCTTGCCTCGTTCCTTACCTTTATGACTATCCTGCAGATGCCGGTTCGCCAACTCGGCCTGATGGTCAATTCGTTTGCCCGCGCTTCCATCTGTGGCGACCGGCTGTTCAGCTTTTTTGACGAGCCACTAACCATTGCCGACAAGCCTGGCGTGCCCGACCTAATAGTCTCCAAAGGTGTTCTCAAGTTCGAGGATGTCCGTTTCACCTACCCAGGCGCCAACTATCCAACGCTGGACGGCGTTTCCTTTGAGGCTTACCCCGGTCAGACCATCGGTATCGTTGGTGCGCCTGGAAGTGGGAAGTCCACGCTCGCCCACCTCATCCCCCGCTTTTATGACGTCACAGGCGGCAAGATTACCATTGACGGGCAGGACGTCAGCCAGGTGTCGCTTCAGTCGCTGCGGCGCACCGTTGCCGTGGTGCAGCAAGACTCGTTCCTTTTCACCACGACGATTGAAAACAACATTGCTTATGGCGATCCTTGGTCCAAGGAGACCAAGATCGAGAAGGCAGCCGAGAGCGCACAGTTGCACAATTACATTCTAGGCTTGCCTGCAGGCTATGACACTGTCGTGGGCGAACGTGGCGTGTCCCTGTCGGGAGGCCAGCGACAGCGCTTGTCGATCGCCCGCAGCCTGGTGCTCAAACCTGCCGTCATGGTGTTCGATGATTCAACCGCAGCAATCGACGCAGGCACCGAGCATCGTATCCGCAGCGCCATCCGGCGCTATGCCAAGGACCGTGTGACGCTCGTCATCTCGCATCGGCTGAGCTCGCTTCTCCATGCCGACATCATCCTGTTTCTTGAAGACGGTAAGATTGTCGAGCGCGGCAGCCACGAAGAGCTGCTCTCCAAAGGTGGCCGGTACCGCGCTCTTTACGATCTGCAGACCCGTCCAGACAATGACGTTCATTTCGGGAGTGCCGCCGAATGACCGCCATCGATGACGAAGAAGAACGCGAAACCGCGCGCTTTCCCGGGCAACGCCCGCCGCGGGCTAGTGTCGGTTCGCACCGCATTGAAGAAGAAGTGTTCGGCAAGGCCTATGACCCCCGGACGGTCCGTCGCATTTGGGCTTTCGTCAAACCCTACCGCAGCAAGATCTACCTTTCGGTTGTGGCTGTTCTGGTGTTCACCGCGACCCAGCTCGCCATTCCGCTCATTATTGGTCGCGCTATCGACAGCGGCATGATAGAGGGTGGCAACACCACCAATCTGCTTTGGTCCGTCGGCATCTTCGCTGTAGTCGTCCTGCTCAACTACGGCGCATCCTACATCCAGGAAACGCAAGTCGGCCAAGTCGCCGAGCACGTCCTGTTTGACATGCGCCGCGCCATGTTCGCCCAATTGCAGCGCGTGTCGCTGAGCTTCATGGACAAGACCGAAGTCGGCCGCCTGATGAGCCGGCTGCAGGGTGATGTTAATTCGATGCTGGAGTTTTTGGAAACTTCTGTCATCTCGGTAGGCGACATGGTGCTGCTGGTCGGTATCATCGTCGTGCTTTTGACGCTCGACTTCCGCCTTGGACTTCTGACGCTCTCGACCATGCCGGTCCTGTTCATTGTGCGCATTTTCTGGCTGCCTCGTGCCAAGCGTGCCTTCTGGGCTGCGCATGAGACCAATTCCATTACCGCGGGCGCCATGGCAGAGGGCATTAATGGCGTACGCACCGTGCAGAACCTCGACCGGCAAAAGGTCAATTTCGACCTCTTTGACGACAAGGCCTACAATAACCTCCAAACCCAACTGACCGGTTCACGCTATGCGCAGGTCATGGTGCCGATCGTTGATAGCCTTACTGGCATCGCCATGGCCATTGTCATCGTGGTGGGTGGTTCGCTGGTGCTCAACGGTGGGCTGGAGATCGGCGTCATCGTGGCGTTCTTGTTCTACATCCAGCGCTTTTTTGATCCGATCCGCTCGCTGACCATGCAATATTCCATCATGCAGCGCGCCATGACCTCGGGCCGCCGGATCACTGAAGTGCTCGATGTTCCCGCCTCTATCAACGACAAGCCAAGCGCCGTGACGCTGACGCGCGACATGGATGGCTCGGTTGAATTCCGCAACGTGGTATTCGGCTACAGTGCCGACCGGCCGGTACTCAAGAATGTCAGCTTCAAGGTCAACCCGGGTGAAACGGTCGCACTGGTTGGTCCGACCGGTTCTGGCAAGACCTCGGCCATGTCGCTGGTGCACCGCTTCTACGAGGTGCAGTCTGGCGCTGTTCTCGTCGGGGGACACGATGTGCGCGATGTCACCCAAGAATCGTTGGGTGAGCAGGTCGCCATGGTGCTACAGGAGCCATTCCTGTTTACCGGCAGTGTGTTCGACAACATCCGCTACAACAAGGCATCAGCCACGCTGGATGACGTGATCGCCGCCTGTCACGCCGTCGGTGCGCACGAGTTTATCATGCGCCTGCCTGGCGGCTATGACAGCATTCTTGAACAGCGCGGCTCCAATCTGTCGCTGGGTCAGCGGCAATTGCTGAGCTTCGCCCGGGCCCTAGTTGCCGACGCCAAGATCCTGGTGCTGGACGAAGCCACCGCGAACATCGACAGCTATACCGAACGGCAAATACAGAAGGCTCTGGTGACTTTGCTCAAGGGCCGCACCGGCATGGTCATTGCGCATCGTCTCGCGACCATCCGTGGTGCCGACCGCATCATCGTGCTGCAAAACGGCGAGCTGATTGAGAGCGGCAATCACGACGAACTCATGAAAAAGAGCGGGCTTTATGCCAAGCTCTACAATATGAACTATGCAAGCTTTGACGATATTCCTGACGAGCTTGTGGCCAAGGTCAACGCAAGTGCCGCTAGTACTTAAGGGCATGTATCAGTTGATTGCTGCCGCCCTTGAGGTGCTAATCAGACGATTTTGGCGCTACGCCTTGCTATTATCGCAATGTTCTCTATATTGGCGGCATACGTTTCAGCTCAAGACAGCTGTCTGAATGCCGGTATACCGGTTTTGGCCTCTTCCTGATTTTTGCGAGCGTGTAGACCTGATCAGCATGTTGCTGGTTGGGAGCGACGCTATTGGTTTACCTTGGCGTCAGTCAAAACTAAGGACTAAAGCCATGATCAACGGCACCGTTAAATTTTTTAATACCACTAAAGGCTTCGGCTTCATCTCGCCAGAAGGCGGCGACAAGGACGCGTTCGTCCATATCTCCGCTGTCGAGCGTTCGGGCCTTGCTGGCCTCTATGAAGGCGACAAGGTGACCTATGAGCTCGAGACTGGCCGCGATGGCAAGATGTCGGCGACCAATCTGACGCTGCTCTAGTATCTTCCAGGGTTGGGGTGTTTCGACATCCCTACCCTGCCTCCTGCGAGAGCAGTCGAGGCCATAAACAAAAGAAGGGTCCAAGCCCAAAGGGTAGGACCACATGAGAAAACTTAATGAAATCAATTGACTACAATGCTCGTGCCGAGCTTTTCCTCGGCAGCGACCGCGCCACTGCGCTGGCACAGGGACCTCGGAGTTTCCGCACAGCAGCCCAAGCTCTTTGCTTTGCCTTTGAACAAGCCGCTCCTGTAAGCTTGCGCGGCGCAAGCCTTCGTGTCGGCAAGCAGAGCTTTATCGGCGACGAACTAAGCCAGCTTTATCGCAACCCTGATTATCCCCTCTCCCGTCCAGTGGCCCAAGAGCCTCGGCGCAAGCGGCGCATGCCGTTTTACGGAGCGCGCTTCGCCCAAGCAGCGTGATGGCAGTTTAATTCCGCACGAACCCGAGGGGGAAATCAAAAGTTTTGCTTTTGAACCCCGCGCCCGCCGGTATCGGTGGGAAGGGCGCGGCGCGGGAGACTGTCTCGAGCGCCGCCTGGTCCAGAACCGGATTTCCTGATGATCGCACCACCTGCATTCCCGACGCATCTCCTTGAGAGGCCACGGTAAATCGCACCACGACCTCGCCCCGCTCGCCATTGGCGGCGCGGGGGTAGCGTAGCGCGCTGGCGAGACGGCGGCTGACCTGGCGCTCCCAGGAGGCGGTGTCGGCGGAGCCTCCGCCACCAACACTCCCGTTTTGTCCGGCACTGGCCGGGGCGGCAGCAGCATCGGCCTGATTCTGGCCGCCATTGCCGGCCTGGCTGGGCGGTTTCTGACGCGTCGGCGCGGGCTGCTGCTGTTGGGCGGTTTCGCGTCGGGGCTGCGCTGGCTCGCGGGCCGTGGGGGCAGAGGGGCGCTTGAAGCTGAGTGTTTGCGGGACGGGCGCCACCTTGGCGTCGGTGACAGATTCTGCAGAGATTACAGAGCTTTGCTCTACTGTTCGAGTGGGCTCGACCGCTGTTGGGGCGATTGTATCGGCGGGTTCCGCCTGGAGCATCGCGGCGGCCAAAATTTCAGTTTGAGCAGAGGGTTTGGCGGGCTCAATACTGGGTGCCGCCTGTGCCTCTACGCGTTCAGGCTCTTTTGGCGGCAATGGGCCGGCGGTCGGTTGAACCGGTTCGGGATCGATCGGCTTTTGTACCGTTTCCGGTGGCTTCTCCAGCGTTTCGGGCTTGATGGGCTCAAGCACTGGCGGGGAGGCTTCGGCTCCGGCGGAGATCAGGTTTTGGGGGGCGCTGCTGGTTAGCACTTGGGTCGAATTGGTTGACACACTGCTAACGTTGACGATGTCAACGGTGACTGCGCCGAGCGCGGGCGCGTCGTCGGCTTGCGGCCAGGCGAAGCCAATCAGTGCCGCGCCCAAAATGGCGGCATGGACCAGCGCCGATCCGGACAGGGCATAGCGCATGGCTCAGGGATTTCCGCGCGGATCGGTGACGAGGCCAATCCGGCCATAGCCGGCGGCTGACAGTGCACCCATGACTTCCATGATGGCGCCATAGGCGGTGGCGGTGTCCCCGCGCACATAGAGGCGCTCGTCCGTTCCCTCGGTTGCGAGGGCCTCGACGGCAGTGACCAGCGTTTCCAATGTGGTGGGCTCGCCATCGATGGACAAGGCACCTTCGGGCTCGACGCTGACGGTGATCGGCTTGGCCTTGAGCGGCAAGGCCTGCGCACTGGTTTGCGGCAGATCGATCGGCACGCCCGTGGTCATCAGGGGTGCAGCGACCATGAAGACGACTAGGAGCACCAGCATGACGTCCACCATGGGCGTGATGTTGATGTCGCTCATGGCGCGGCGGCCGCGCCGGCCCTTCCCTTTCTTGCCCAGTACCATTGCCATCAGAGGGCCTTTCCGGCGTCGAGCTGCCGCGACAGCAGCGCCACGAGGCGATTGGCAAAGCCATCGATGCGGGCGATCAGCTTGTCGGCGTCGGCGCTGAGCTTGTTGTAGGCGATCACGGCGGGAATGGCGGCGAGCAGGCCCAGAGCCGTGGCTAGCAGCGCTTCGGCAATGCCGGGTGCCACGACGGCCAGGCTGGTGTTTTCAGCAGAGGCAATGGCGGTGAAGGCATTCATGATGCCCCAGACGGTGCCGAACAGCCCGACAAAGGGTCCGGCGCTGCCGATGGTCGCGAGGAAGCCGAGCCGCTTTTCGAGCACGGCGCTTTGCTCGCTGACCGCCAGGTCGAGCGCTATTTCAAGCCGGCTCTGCAGGCCCACGCTGTTGGCGGCCTGGGCGGCGTGGCTCTTGTCCCATTCATCCATGGCGGCAATGAACACAGCGGAGAGGCCGGTTTGCCCATCGGCATAGTCGCGGCGCAGTTCGGCCAGGGGACGACCGGAGGCAAAGGCGCGATCGAAGGCGGCCATGTCGCGCTTGGCCTTGCCATAGGCGGCCAAGCGATTGGCGATGATCGCCCAAACCCAGACCGACGCAATGACCAGCCCGATCATGACGCATTTGACGACCCAATCGGCCTGCATGAACAGGGCGATGATGGAAAAATCGTGTGCGACTGCGGTTTCCATCTGGGCCTCAGACGCCGAATGGCACTGGCGGGCGCGCCGTGGTCACCAGCCCCTTGAGGCAAGCATCGGGCGCAAGCCCAGCGCCTTCGCAAGCGGCGATGTCGTTGACCAGGAGTCGGCCGATGTTTTCGCACGGCAGGTCGCTGAGCTCGAACTGCAGGACCTTGGTCTTGCCTTGCGTCAGCCCGGTAAAATCCAAGGTCACAATCCGATCGATGCCGCCATCGGCGGTAAAGAACGCCATCTCGATGCCGGCGCGGTCGACCGAGGCGCCAAGCGTGTTGGTGGCCAGGAACGTCACGCGGCATCCTCCCTCCACGGGCTGGACGGCATTGAGCTCCAACGCCAGGGCCGGCGCCGGTGTGGTCTCCTGGGCCAGGGCGCAGGAAACGGTGAGCGTTGAAGCAAGCATGGCAAGGGCAAAGCGGTTCATCAGGCGACCTTGGAGATGGGCCGGGCCGCACTCTGGGCGGACTGCGGCAAGACAAAGGGAATGTGCGCGGCCGGGACCATGCCGACGCGCATGGGGCAATCAAACACTTCGGCGATGAGCCGATCTGTGAGGATATCACTCGGCCTGCCGCAGCCCGCCACGCGGCCATCGCGCAGGGCGACGATCTGGTCGGCATAGAGCGCGGCAAGGTTGAGATCATGGAGGATCGCGATGACCCCGCCGCCTGCCTCAGCATATTGACGAGCAACATCCATGATCAGCAGCTGGTGCTTGATGTCGAGGCTCGACACCGGCTCATCGAGAAACAGGTAACGCGGCACGCCGTCAAGCACGGGAACCCAGACCTGGAGGAGGACGCGCGCCAATTGCACGCGCTGCTGCTCGCCGCCGGAGAGTTCGCCATAGAACCGGGCGCCGAAGCCGGCAAGGTCAACCCGCGCCAAGGCTTCATCGGGCAGGCGGTGGAGCGCGTTCGGTACAAGTCCGGGCCGGCCAGCAGTAAGGCCGAGCGCCACCACTTCACGCACGGTGAAGGGAAACGGCAATGAGCTGGCCTGGGGGAGCACAGCCCGCAGGCTCGCGGCCTTTGCCGGGCTCAGGCCCGATACGTCATGGCCGTTGAGATGGATGCTGCCCGAATAGGCATTGTCGCGGCAGAGCGCCTTGAGGAGGGTCGACTTGCCCGAGCCATTGGGGCCGATCACCGCAGTCAGCGTGCCCGGCTGGGCTGCGAAGCTGACGCCGTGGAGGATGCGGCGGCCGGAGATTTGGACAACGACATCTTTGGTTTCTATCATCGGCTCACCACGCAAACACGGCCCGCTTGCGCAGCAGGATCCAGAGGAAGAACGGACCGCCGACAGCAGCTGTGACGATGCCGATGGGCAGCTCGGCCGGGGCGACGATGACCCGACTCACGGCATCGGCAAACAGCAGGAACGAAGCGCCCAGGAGCGCCGAAGCGGGCAGCAGGTAGCGATGATCCGGCCCGATCACGAGGCGCAACAGATGCGGTACCACGATGCCGACAAAGCCGATGCCGCCGCTGACCGCAACCGAAGCGCCGGTGGCGGCGGCCACGGACAGGATCACGACGTGCTTGAGACGCTGTACCGGCACGCCGAGATGGCTGGCGGTCGCTTCGCCCAGGGTCAGGGCATTGAGCCCCTTGCCCAGAAATCCGGCGGTGATCAGCGCTATGAGGATGATGGGGCCCGACGCCATGATCTTGGTCCAGTTGGCACCGGCCAGGGAGCCCATGCCCCAGAAGGTCAGGTCGCGCAGCTGGCTATCGGTCGCCAGATAAACCAGCACGCCGGTGACCGCGCCGGCCAGTGCGCCCAGCGCAATCCCCGCCAGGAGCATGGTCGCCATGGCCGTGTTGCCGCTGCGGGTGGCGACGCGATAAAGAATGAAGGTCGTGACGAGGCCGCCAACAAAGGAAGCGATCTGGAGCGCATAGATGCCGAGGAATGCCGTCAGCGGCGCCAGGGCGGTGGTGCCCAGAACGATCATGCCGACTGCGCCCAGGCCCGCTCCGGCCGAGACGCCGACAAGGCCCGGATCGGCCAGCGGATTGCGGAACAGGCCCTGCATCAGGAGGCCCGACACGGCGAGCCCTGCGCCGATCAGTAGCCCTAAGAGCATGCGCGGCAGGCGGATGTTGATGATGACGGCATAGTCGCGCAGACCTGCCGCATCGTCCTGCGGCAAGGCGCCAAGCCAGCCCTGGAGGAGCGTCCACACCGAAGCACCCGAAGCGCCTGTGGTCATCGAGACGGAAATGGCGAGAAAGAGCAGCAGCAACAGCACGGCAAGGGTGGCCTGGCCCAGGCCACTGCGGTCGCCTTCGGCCCGCGCCATGCGGATCCTTCCTCCGGTGAGCACTTGGGCCATGGGGGTCACTTCCCGTAAAGGGCGTCGATGAGCTCGCCCACGGCCGATGCCGTACGCGGACCAAAGCCGAGGAGGTAGGACCCTTCGAGCCGGATGATGGCGTGGTTTTTTCCCGCTTCGGTCAAGGCGATCGCCGGATGGTTGATCAGTTCGGCATCGGTGGCGGCATGATCCCCGCCCCTGTCCATCATCAGGATGACGTCGGGCGCGGCGGCGATAATGGCTTCTTCGGTCAGGGCCTTGTAGCCGGAATAGTCCTCGACAGCGTTGACGGCGCCGGCCAAAGCGATGATGCCATTGGCAGCTGTGTCCGTGCCGGAGGCCTGGATCTTGCCGCCTTCGGTGGAGAGGACGAACAGCACGCGCTTGCGCGCGGTGATATCAGCGGTTCGCGCTTCGGCGGCCTTGAGCGCCTTGTCGATCTCTGCGGCAAGGGATTCGGCTTGTTCCTCGACACCAAGCGCCTGTCCCACGGCCCGGATTTTTACCAGTATGCCTTCGTGGCTATAGCCCTCGGGAACGGTCTGGTACTCGACGCCGGCATGGGACAGGACATCGAGCGCCTCGGGCGGGCCGCTGCCTTCGATGACGAGGAGCGCGGTGGGGTCAACCGACAGCACGCCTTCGGGCGCGAGGGCTCGCATATAGCCTACGTCTGGCAGCTTGGTCGCAGCTTCGGGGTAGAGCGCGGTCTGGTCGCGGGCGACGAGCTTTTCCTCTTCGCCCAGCGCATAGATGATTTCGGTCAGCGAGCCACCGATCGAAACCAGGCGCGAGCTGTCGGCGAAGGCGTGGAGCTCCTGGCCCGAGGCGGGCAGCGCCAGCGTGCCAAGCAATGCAGCAGCCAAGGCGGCGTTGAGGAAACGGAACATGGGTGTCCTCACGCGGCGTTGGTTTGGGAAAAGAGCGGCAATTGCTCGACCAAGGCGCGCCAAGCAGTGCGCTCGTCATGCCCTTCCTGGCGACGCTTGCCGAAGAACTGGATGATGAGCTGGCGCTGGGCGTCATAGACCTCCACCGAAGTGACGTGACCATCGCTGGTCGGCTTGCGCACGGCCCAGGCCGACGCGATTTGATCGAGCCGCAGATGGAGGTGGAAGGTGTCGTCCATGACATTGAGCCAGGGGCCCATGGTCTTGATGTTGGTGACCGGACCCGAATGGATCTGGATGCAACCGTGATTGCCGACAAAGGCCATGATGGGGAGCTGTTCGGCCGCTCCATCGGTGAACATCTTTTCCACGGCGCCGTGGTCGAGCTGGAAGGCGTAGTCCTCGCCGACCATTTCGAGTGCATCAAGACGCGGCAGGTTAAGGGCATTAAGAATGCCGAAGAACTGGTGGGTATCGGTCATCCCGGCCCAACGCTCGCGCAACTGGCTAACGCCGGCGGGCTCGCCCTTGGGAGCCGGGGTTTCGAGCGGGGTCACATGGAGCGTGTCGATCTGTTCGGGGTGGCGGAGAGCGGAGATGAGCTGTTCCCAGGCGGCAAGATCGGTCGCAGGACGCGCATGCACCTTGTGGACCGCCATGCCCTGCGCGTCGAAAAACTGCAGGGAGCGGCGGACTGCGCCTTCGTCGCTGGTTTTTTCCACCGCGTAGCCAGACACCCAGCGGCTGGGGAAGATGCGCAGATCGATCTGCTCGCCCAGCACCATGGAAGCACGCTCCCCGATCACGGCCCTCTCGTAGGGGCCGATCTTTTCGTGCACGGCACTTTCGTTGCGGGTGAGCGCCATGACCTCGCCGCAGGCCGGCAGGCCATTGAGCAGCGCCGGCACATCGGCGCGGAGGCGAAGTACATTGCGCCCCACATCGGCGGCGACCAATTGCGCTTCGGAAATGGCGTGGATGCGGGCGAAATCGCGCTCGCGCATCTGGGGATGCAGGGCGCGGAGGGAACGGATTTCGGCTGGCGTCTTGCTTGCGGCAGGGGTCATCGATGGGCCTATTTGGTCAGAATGAGCTTGTTCTGGCGGGTGATGCGCAAGCGATACGTCGAGCCATTATGGATAAGGACGATTTCATCCTTGCCCGCAAAAAGCTCCTCTGTGGTCAAAGTGGGAGTGCCGGTGGGGACATGCCCCGACAGCGTGCCATCGCCTGGTTGCGTCACGTAAGTTCTCGTTAAATCAGTGGCTTGGCTGGTTTTGGGAACTTGGCTGGGCCGATGTCTATTAGTTGACTCTACTAATCATGTTATCTAGAAGACGCAATAGGTGATTTTCTTTGTCAGCTTTTTGACGCGATCACGACGCAGCCAGCCGACAGCCAGCCAGCGCATACCACTTACAGTTTTGGAGTTTTCAAATGGGGCTGGTTAAGTCGCGGGCCGCTGCACTGATGTGCGGAGCGGCCTTGGGGGTTTTGAGCGCGCAGGTCGCGCAGGCGCAGAATGTGAACGCCACCAATATTACCGTGCTGGAGCGGCTGGTGATCGGCGCTGGTGCGCCCAAGGTGGCCATCGACACGCCGCAGGCCGTAACGGTGGTGAACCAGGACGATATCGACGCGGCACAGGCTACCACGATCGGGGAAATCTTCGACACCGTGCCGGGCGTGACGATGATCGGATCGGACCGTGCGCTGGGCGAGTCGTTCAACATCCGCGGCATCGGCACGGCGGAAAGCTCGGGCGATGAATCGCGCATCGTGGTGAATGTGGACGGCGCCAAGAAGTTCTACGAGCAGTACCGCATGGGCTCGTTCTTCTCGGACCCCGAGCTTTACAAGCAGGTGGAAGTGTTGCGTGGGCCGGCGTCATCGACGCTCTATGGCTCGGGTGCGCTTGGCGGGGTGATCAACTTCACCACCAAGGACGCTTCGGACTTTATCGATGAGGGTTATACCGGCGCAGCGCGGGTCAAGACGCAGTATAGCTCGAACGGCAATGGAACCTTGGTATCGGGCGTGCTGGCGCAGCAGATCAGCGAAACGTTTGACGTTTTGGCCGCTGGCAATTGGCGCCGGTCGGAAGATTTCGACCTCGCCGACGGCACCGAGCTGTCGGGTTCGCAGTTCGACGCGCTTTCGGGCCTGCTCAAGGGCACGGCGCGGTTTGGCGAAAGCAACGAGCAGGTGGTGCGCCTGTCCTACCAGCGCTGGAGCAGCGATGCGGAGGACCAGGACTATTCCCAGACTGGGACGCCGGCCGCTTTCGGGCTGGTCGACCGCAAGGTGCTGGACCAGACTGCGGTGCTTTCCTATGAGAACGAGGACAGCGACAATCCCTGGGTGGACCTCAAGGCGACGCTGTCGTTCTCCGATACGCAGGTGGAGCAGAGCGGCGCGAGCCCGACCGCCGCGTCGTTCGGCAATGCCGAGTATGGCTATCGGACATGGCAGGCCAATATCGAGAACACATCGGAGTTTTCTGGCGAGAACTGGGAGAATTACCTCACCTACGGCGTCCAGTTCAGCCGGCAGAACCGTATCGCCGAGGCAGCGGCAGGAACAGGCGTGATCGGGACCCATCCCGAGGGCGAGGACACCCGGCTTGGGCTTTTTGTGCAGAATGAGTTCGTTTACGACGACAAGCTCACCCTCATTCCCGGCGTGCGCGGCGATTTCGTGTGGCAGGAGCCGGAGGTGAGCCGCCCCGAGCACCAGAGCGTTGAAGATTTCGCCCTGTCGCCAAAGCTGGCGGCGCTCTACGAGATCAACGACAATCTTTCGGTGTTCGGCTCGGTCGCGCATACCGAACGCCTGCCGTCGCTGGACGAGCTTTATCAGTATGGCGATACGCGCACGCCAAGCCTGCAATTGGATAAAGAATCGTCCAACAATTACGAGGCGGGCTTTGCCGTTTCGGCGTTCGAGCTGTTCCAGGATGGGGACCAGGCAGCGGTCAAGGTCACCGGGTTCTATAGTGACATCGAAGGGCTGATCGAGGCCAATCCGCGCGGCGTACCGGGGCCGTATTTCTCCAACATCTCCAACGCCAGCATCTATGGCGTCGAGGTCGAAGGATCCTATGAATCGGGCAATGTGTTTGCCAGGCTGGCCTATACATCGGCGTTTGGCGAAAACTCCGATACCGGCGCGGCCCTGACCTCGATCCCGGCGCACAAGATGGTGGCGACGCTCGGTGCCCGCATTGAGGAGTTTGGCCTTGAGTATGGCGTCAAGGGCATCTTTGCCGCATCAAGCGACACGGGCGTTGCGCCATCCACCGGCACGGACCGGTCAACGGAGGACTATGTGACGTTTGATGCCTATACTGCCTGGAAGCCCTCGTTTGGCGCCCTCAAGGGCACCGAAGTGCGGCTCTCGGTCGACAACATTTTCGATGCCGACTACCGCGACAACCAGTCATCGGACCGCTCGATCGGGCGCAGCTTCAAGCTGTCGCTATCGAAACAGTTCGACTGGTAAATTCATAGGAGCTCCGGGGTATGGGCCGGGGCTCCAGTTCAGCGAACGATTTGTGAACAGCCAAAGCTGAAACGAAATCGCACGCGAAACCTTCTGCCTCAGGAGGTTATCATGTCGTTGTTTTATTTCGATGTCCTGCAGGACGGCGATCTTGAGATCGACCATGTCGGCATCGAATGCCGTGACCTTCGGCATGCCCAAGCCGAGGCGCAACGCGCCGCTATCGAGATGGCCATGGACACCAACTCACCGCAGATGACGCTCAAGATTGTGGTCGCGGACCAAAACTACCGTCAGGTGTTGTGGCTGACCATCTCGATTGCTTCGGGCGAGATCCGGCCGGGGACCGAAACTCGCCATTAAAGCTTTGGGCTAGTGTAGCAGGATGAGCGAGCGTCCGCCCATGGTGATGGTTTCCCCAGCCGCCGCCTGCTTAATCCCGGTTTCGCCGGTATCGAGCTCAACCACCCAATCGGTACCGGTTTCGCGATCAGGCAACTTGAAGTCGATCTCGCCTTCATAGGGGTTAAACAACAAGAGCAGTTCCGGCCAGATGCCGTCCTGACCCTTGAGGTCATCGCGTGACAAGCGCAGGCCCAAGGTCGTCGCACCGGCGTCGTCCCAATGCTCAGGTAATTGATCGCCACCGCCGGGATTGAACCAGTGCACCCCCATCATGTCGCGCCAATTCTCACGGTGGATCAGCGGCTGGGCGTTGCGGAGGGCGATGACCTGGCGCACGAAATCGGTCAGTGCCTTGCCGCTCTCCCCGATGTTCCAATCGAGCCAGCTGATCTCGCTATCCTGAGCATAACCATTGTTGTTGCCGCCTTGCGTGCGGCCGAACTCGTCGCCGGCCAGCAGCATGGGCGTGCCGTGCGACAGGAATAGCGTCGCCAGGAAGTTGCGCTTCTGGCGATCGCGAATGGTGTTGATGGTTTCGTCGTCGGTCTCGCCCTCGGCTCCGTAGTTGAAGCTGCGGTTGTCGTTGTGACCGTCGTTGTTGTCTTCCCCGTTCGCCTCGTTGTGCTTCTCGTTGTAGGAGACCACATCGTGCAGGGTGAAGCCGTCGTGCGCAGTCAGGAAATTGACGCTGGCCCATGGCCGGCGGCCGCGCAGATCGTACACATCGCCAGAGCCGGTGAAGCGCGCGGCAAAGTCGGTCGAAGTGCTGTCAGTGTCCTTCCAGTAATCGCGCATGGTGTCGCGATATTTGTCGTTCCACTCCGACCAGCCGGGTGGGAAGCCGCCCACCTGGTAGCCGCCCGGCCCGATATCCCAGGGCTCGCCCACGAGCTTGACCTTGGAGAGGGCTGGATCCTGCCCCACCGCATCGAAGAACCCGCCGCGTTGGTCGAAGCCCTGTGGCTCGCGGCCGAGAATGGTGCCCAGATCGAAGCGGAAGCCATCCACATGCATCTCTTCGGTCCAGTAGCGCAGTGAGTCCGTCACCATCTGGAGGACGCGCGGATGGCTGGTATTGACCGTATTACCAGTGCCGGTGTCGTTGATGTAGTAGCGCGGGTCCGGCATGGTGCGGTAATAGGAGAAATTGTCGATCCCCTTCCACGACAGCGTCGGCCCCAGCTCATTGCCTTCGGCGGTGTGGTTGTACACCACGTCAAGGATCACCTCGAGCCCGGCATCGTGAAAGGCGCGGATGGTGTTGCGCAGCCCGTTAATGCCGTTTGGCCCGTAATAGCGCGAGGCGGGAGCGAAAAAGCCCAGCGTGTTGTAGCCCCAATAATTGCGCAAGCCCTTGTCGAGCAGGAAGCCGTCATCGGGGAAATAATGAATCGGCAGCAGTTCGACAGACGTCACGCCGGTCGACTTGATATAGTCGACGGCTTCTCGTTGACCCAGACCTTCAAAAGTGCCGCGAAGATTTTCCGGCACGGCTGGGTGAAGCTGGGTGAAACCCTTGACATGGGTCTCGTAGAAGATGGTCTTGGCCCACCCGATATCAGGTTTGCGATCATTGCCCCAGTCATAGGCTCGAGGATCGGTGACGAGGCATTTGGGCATGAATGGCGCGCTGTCTTCCTCGTTAAATGTGAGGTCCTTGTCTTCTTCGGCATCAGGCAGATAGCCGAAATGGGCAGGCGACCATTGGACATCGCCGATGAGCTCTCGGGCGTAGGGGTCTAGCAGCAGCTTGTTGGGGTTGTACCTGTGGCCGCTTTCCGGCTCGAATGGTCCGTGGACGCGATAGCCATAGAGCGTGCCCGGCCCTACACCTGGCAAATAGCAATGCCAAACTTCATTAGTGTATTCGGGCAGCGTGATACGCTCAATCTCCGCCCCGCTAGAAGCGTCGAAGAGGCAGAGTTCGACACGCGTGGCGTAAGCCGAAAACAGCGCGAAACTCGTGCCCTCTCCATCCCAGTGCGCACCCAAGCGCGTGTAATCCCCAGGCAGTATCTGGCGAGAGGACGAATATAAGTCTGACATGCAAGTCTTTCCCCAAATGGCATGTCACAACGGCCCCATGAGCCAGAGAGTTGCTCAACAGTCTTGCAATTGCCCCATGCAGCATTGTTCTGATCACAGCTTCGGGAACCGACAACATTGAAGCACGTTTGGCATCCATCAGCTTAGGAGAGCGTCATGGGTATTATCTGGACCATCATCATCGGCTTCATTGCAGGCCTTATTGCCAAGTTCATCATGCCGGGCAAGAACGAGCCGTCCGGCTTTATCCTAACCACTATCCTGGGCATCGTCGGCGCGTTCGTCGCGACCTTCCTCGGACAAGCACTGGGCTGGTACCAGCCTGGCGAAGGCGCAGGCCTGATCGGCGCTATCGTAGGTGCCATTATCGTCTTGTTCGTGTGGGGCCTGATCGCGCGCCGCCGCTAACATCTTGATCTACAACAGGAGGCCAGAATGGCCAGAGGAATGCCATCCATGGTGGCGCTGCTAGGAATGCTCGCCGTTGCCGGATATCAGAACCGCGACAAGCTAGGCTCAATGCTCGGCGGAATGGGCGGAAATGGCGCCAACGGGAACAATGGTCTGGGCGGCCAAAGCCAAGGTGGGCTGGGCGGTATGCTCGGCGGTGCCTTGGGTGGCGCTGGCGGCGGCATGGGTGGGGGCGGCTTCGGCTCCGTGCTCAGCGGCGGTCTTGGCGATCTGATGGACCGGTTCAATGGCTCCGGCCATGGCTCCAAGGCACAAAGCTGGGTAGGCTCAGGCCAGAACGAGCCAATCGAGCCCAATGATCTTGAACAGACCCTGGGCGCCGACACCATGCAGGAATTGCAGCAGAAAACCGGGCTTGACCGGCAGGAACTGCTCAACCGGCTGTCCAAGACCTTGCCCGATGCGGTCAACCATTTTACACCCGATGGACGTATCCCCTCGGAAAATGAAGCGAGCCGCTTCCTCTAAACGCGTTTTGGCGCGGCCGGTATCAGCAATCGGCCGCGTTTTACATTGCTGGCTCAAGGAGCGTCGCCTTGCCTGATCCACAGTTTGGCGCGCCAATCGTGCGGCCGGTCTATATCCGCCCAACTGAGCGAACCAATCCGCTGGTTACGGCAGGCATCCTCCTCGTCGCCATCGTCGTGCTTTATCTCGGCTCCGGCATTCTGGTGCCGCTGGTGCTGGCCGTGCTGCTGGCCTTTGCCCTTGCGCCGCTGATCCGCCGACTACGCCGGCTCCATATTCCCCACGTCCTTGCCGTTTTGATCGCAGTGCTCTTTGCCGCGGCCGTAGTGGCAACCATCGGCTATGTCGTTGCAACGCAGTTGGTGAAGCTGGCGTCGGACATCCCCACCTACCAAGCGACGGTCACCGCCAAGACGCAGGCGTTGCAAGAATCGCTGGGGAATGGCCAACTTGTCGAGCGATTGACGAGCGCGGTCGATCAACTGACTGGCGAGTTTCCTCCGCCCGAAGATGGCGGCCCGGTGTCGCCAACCCCAGTGACCATCACCAATGGCGGCGCCGGACCTCTTGATCTCATCCAAGGCGTGCTTGGATCGGTGCTCGGCCCTCTGGCTACGGGTGCTATCGTCTTTGTGTTTCTTATTTTCTTGCTGCTCGAGCGCGAGGATTTGCGCGACCGCTTCCTTAAGCTCGTCAGCCGGGGCGACTTGCGTACCAGCACCAAGGTGATGAACGAAGCGGCGGCACGTGTCGGGCGGTATCTGCTGGTGCAGTTCGGCGTCAACTTCACCTATGGTATGGTTTTCGGTTCTGGCCTGTTCCTCATCGGGGTGCCTAATGCTGTCCTTTGGGGTATGTTAGCGGCCCTGTTCCGCTATATCCCCTTCGTCGGCACACTTATGGCGGCCAGCATTCCCTTCACCTTGGCGTTTGCCGTCGATCCGGGCTGGTTCATGCTGCTCGCATCAATCGCCCTTTTTGTTTCCCTCGAACTGACGGTCACCAATGCCATCGAGCCGCGCCTTTACGGCTCAAGCACCGGGCTGTCGCCTCTGGCGGTCCTGGTAGCGGCTATGTTCTGGGCTACGCTGTGGGGGCCTATCGGGCTGATCCTCTCTACCCCAATCACCGTGTGTCTGGTCGTGCTCGGGCGCTATGTGCCGCAACTGGCGTTTTTCGAAACCGTGCTGGGCAGCGAACCAGTATTGAGCCAGCCGGAGCGGCTCTATCAGCGCCTCGTCTCGGGCAATGTCGAAGAAGCCGTGGAATTGGCCGAAGATTATATCGCCAACCATGACGTGGCTAAATTCTACCTTGATGTGGCTGTGCCGGCGCTGGTGTTGGCCGAGATCGACCTGTCGCTCGATGTTTCGGATTTGTCGCACCGCCGTAATGTGATGGACAGCATGCGCGCCGTGATTGGCGACATCGACGTCGAAATGGACGAGGAGACGGAAGCTAGCGAAAAGCCGCGTGTGCTGTGCATTGGCGGGCGCACGGAACTCGACGATGCCGCCGCGCAAATTTTGATGCGGTTGATCAACCCAGAGAACGGCCCAGTGCGCGCGCTGGCGCCGCTGGTGATCCGTCAGGAGAGCATCGGCCAGCTTGAGCTAGATAGCGTGGAAGTCGTGTGCATCTGCTATCTCGATGATAATCCACGCAGCCACGCCCGCCTTGTCGCGCGGCGTCTGGCCCGCCGTAAGCCCGGGGTCAAGGTCATCGCCGTTGTTGTCGGAACGGCACAGGCGAGCAATGACCGGCAGCAGGATTGGGGCGTGGCGCAGATCGTGCCAGGGCTGTCCGAAGCGGTGGCTGCGGTGGATGAGTTGGTGCATGTGGAAAAGTTGGAGGCAGCGCCCATGCCGCCTGCTATGGACGAAGCGGCGCTGGAGCGCTTGCGACGCCTTGCCCATTCCGAAGGCCCACTCGCCAAGGCGCTCAATGATATCGCCAGCTCAAGCGGCGTGCCCACGGCCATAATGGATGTGGTCGATACCAAGTTCAGCGCGCTTGGCGGCAGCAATCCGGACACTGAAATCAACAGCGCCAGCCAGATGGTGGTGACATCGGGCTCTGCCGTCGTGGTGCCGGACGTTTCATCCAGCGAGAACTTTGCCAATGACCGGTTCTTTTTGGAGAACGGCGTACGCTTTTTCGCCGGTGTGCCGCTTTATGGCCCGGACGGCAGCACGATCGGCGCCCTGGCTTTGCTCGACCAGAAACCGCGCGACTTTACGACACCGGAGATCGAGAACCTTGAACTCGAGGCGCTGCGCCTGATGGTGCGGCTGCACAAGATGGCCAAGATCGAAGCGGCTTGAGCCTCATGCCTGCCACCTGAAGCTTGATCTTGCAGAGTCGCACAACTTGACCGACAGTTCGGCCAAGGGCCACATGCTGTTGAACTGCTGCCCTTTGGCTAACAAAGAAGGGGCGGGGCATGGCAACGCGTGGATTTACCGGACGCCGGCAGGGCGCTGACCAGACCGAGCGCATACCGCGGGGACAGCATCTGGTGGACTATTTCCCGGTGCTGACAGCAGGTCCGACGCCTCGTATCGAGCCGCTCAACTGGTCGTTCACGCTCAAGGTTGGGCCGCGTCCGATCAAGAAATGGAGTTGGGCCGAGTTCAACACCCTGCCCACAACCAAAATGGTCCGCGACATTCATTGCGTCACTACATGGTCCATGCTGGACACGCAGTGGGAGGGCGTGCTGGTCGACGATATCCTGGCCGATGCGTTTATCGAGCCGCCCACGCCGTTCGTTCTGGCGCACTCGTTCGACGGCTATTCCACCAATGTGCCAACGGCTGATTTGACCGTCGGCAAGGCAATGGTGGCGCTTAAATATGGCGGCAAGCCGCTGGAGCGCGATCATGGCGGCCCGGCGCGGCTGCTCGTGCCGCATCTTTACTTCTGGAAATCGGCCAAATGGGTCAATGGCCTGCAGTTTACCGAGCGCGACGAGGCCGGCTTTTGGGAATTACGCGGCTACAACATGTATGGCGATCCATGGCGGGAACAGCGCTATACGGATGACTGAAATAGCCTGGCAGACGGCGCGTATTACCGCGATCGTGCAACAAACGGCTGCAATCAAGAGCTTCTTTTTCGCGCCGGAAAAGCCGTTCCGGCACCGGCCCGGGCAACATGTGGATGTGCGCCTGGTGGCGCCCGATGGCTACACGGCCATGCGGAGCTATTCGATTGCGTCTACGCCCGGCCCTGCTGGTGTGTTCGAACTCGTGATCGATCACCTGCCGGAGGGTGAGGTTTCAGCCTTTTTTCATGAGATTGCCGAAGCCGGAGACGAGATTGAAATACGCGGTCCCTTGGGCGGGCACTTCGTCTGGCAACCGGAGGATGGTGGACCCGTGCTGCTGATCGGTGGTGGTTCGGGCCTTGCGCCGCTCATGGCCATGATCCGGCATTGGCACGCCAAAGCATCCCAAGTGCCGGTTCTACTGCTGCTGTCGAGCCGGACGCAGGCGGAGGCGCTGTTTCTTGATGAGCTATTGGCGCTCGAGACGGCGAGCCCCCAGTTTCACATGCGGCTCGCATTGACACGGGAGCATGCGGGGCGTGCGCAGGATTTCAGTCGTCGGGTGGACGGCCAGATGCTTGTGGATGTCCTGCCGCTGCTTGGCGAGGCGCCCCGGTTGGTGTTCATTTGCGGCTCGAACAGCTTCGTCAATGCTGCAGCCGATGCCGTCGTGGCAAGCGGAGTACCCGCGGCAATCGTCCGGACCGAAAGATACGGCGGATAAAGAGCGACCCCGGCCGTGTGCATGAGCCGGGGTCATCCATGGGAGTTTGGAGGTCGCAGGGGCAAACCTGCATGATATTAATGGGTATTAAGACATTGCGTTCCAAGGGTCCCCACCTGAATGAAGGGGGTTTTCATTGCGGCTGGAGACGTTAATGTCGCCGCCATGACAGCGGCACGCATATCTGCGCCCGGAGCGCCCTTGATCTTGGTTGGCGCAGGCTTGGCGAGCGCCTTGATTGCGCAGCGCTTGTCGAAGATCGAACAGCCGCCGCAGATCCTGATTTTGGAGGGAAGTGGCCAGCCTTTTGGCGAGCATACCTGGTCATTTCACGCCAGTGACGTCATGGCGGCTGATATGGATTGGCTGCAAGCCCTTGTGGCGCATAGCTGGGCCGGGCAGTCTGTGCGCTTCGTGGGTTTGTCGCGAGATATTGAGAGCGGTTACGCGTCCCTGACATCGGCATCGGTTGCTGCAGCTATTGCGACCCTTCCAGATGTTACCCTGCAACCCAATGCACTAGTCGCGAGCCTTGCTCGAGATGGCGTGACGTTGAAGGATGGCACACACATCGGGGCGAGTTGCGTAATAGATGCTCGTGGCTATGAGCCCAGTTCTGCCCTCGCCCTGGGCTATCAAAAGTTCGTGGGGCTTGAGGTCGAGACCGAGAAGCCGCATGGCTTGAGCAACCCGATCATCATGGATGCATCGGTCGACCAGCGTGATGGCTACCGGTTTGTTTATACCCTACCGTTCTCCCCGACGCGGCTTCTGATCGAGGATACGCGGTATTCCGATGGTGGCGAGCTCGACCTGCAGGAACTCGCAGCCGATGTATCGGCCTATGCGCAAGAGCAAGGCTGGGGCATAGCGCGGGTGGTGCGCGAAGAACATGGCGTCCTGCCTATTGCGCTGGCGCATGACATAGACCAGTTCTGGGCTGGGCGGCCAAAGGACATTCCGCAAGCCGGTATGCGGGCGGCACTATTTCATCCGACCACCGGCTATAGCCTGCCTGAAGGCGTTCGCGTTGCCAATCTCATCGCCGACAACTGGCCCATCGGCAGCGCGGCTTTAGCGAGTAAAATCCGCGACCATGCCTTCGATCGCCATCGCCAGCAGCGCTTCTACCGGCTGCTCAACCGCATGCTTTTCCGGGCTGCACAGCCCAATCGGCGCCACCTGGTGCTGCAGCGGTTCTATAAATTGCCCCGGCCACTGATCGAAAGGTTCTATGCCGGACGTACAAGTGCTGGCGACATTGTTCGCATCCTCACCGGCAAGCCGCCGGTACCCGTCCATCGCGCTCTCGCTTGCCTGCGAGAAGCGCCGTTGCTGAGACCGGAGAAGAATTGACCATCAACAACAACACCGCCGCGGTGATCGGGGCGGGTTTCGGGGGCCTGGCCCTTGCGATCCGCTTGCAGAGCGCGGGCATCCAGACGAGCGTATTCGAAAAGCGCGACAAGCCGGGTGGGCGGGCATACGTCTACGCCGATGACGGCTTCACCTTCGACGCCGGTCCGACCGTCATCACCGATCCCGATTGCCTGGAGCAGCTTTGGACATTGTCTGGCCGCCAAATGGCCGACTACGTCACGCTCCTGCCGGTGACGCCGTTCTACCAGCTTTGCTGGGAAGACGGATACCGGTTTGACTATGCCAACGACCAGGCTGCGATCGACCGGCAGATTGCCGCCAAGTCGCCGCAAGACGTGGAAGGCTATCGCAAGTTCCTGGCCTATTCGGAGGATCTCTTCCGCGAAGGCTATGAGAAACTCGGCACCGTGCCGTTCCTCAATTTCTGGTCGATGATCAAGGCTGCCCCGCAATTGGTGCGGCTCGAAAGTCATCGCAGCGTTTATTCCAAGGTCAGCCAATTCATCAAGGATGACCAGTTGCGGCAGGCCTTCAGCTTTCATTCGCTACTGGTGGGCGGCAACCCGTTCGAGACCTCATCCATCTATGCGCTGATCCATGCCTTGGAACGCAAAGGCGGCGTCTGGTTCGCCAAGGGCGGCACGGGCGCGCTGATTGCCGGTATGGTGAAGCTGTTCGAGGATTTGGGCGGACGGGTTCATCTCAATGCCGAGATCGACCGGATCGAAATGGAAGGCGAGCGCGCCAGTGCCCTCATTCTCAAAGATGGAACGCGGCATGGCTTTGGGCAGATCGCGTCCAATGCCGATGTGGTTCACACCTACAAGCATATGCTGCGCGGCACGCAACGCGGCGAGAGCCACGGCAAGGCGCTCGAGAAAAAGCGATATTCCATGTCGCTGTTCGTGATCTATTTCGGCCTCAAGACCAAGCATCCTGAACTCAAGCACCACATGGTGCTGTTTGGGCCACGCTATCGCGAGCTGATCGCCGACATCTTCAAGGCCGACGGCTTGGCCGATGATTTTTCGCTCTATCTGCATGCACCGTCCGTCACCGACGACAGCCTCGCGCCCGAGGGATCGAGTGCCTATTACGTGCTCTCGCCCGTACCGCATCTTGGAACGGCCGACATCGATTGGGCCGTTGAAGGCCCTAAATATCGCGACCGCATCCTCAAATATCTCAACGACCGCTACATTCCGGGCCTGCTGGATGATCTAGTCACCGTCCGGCATTTTACCCCGTTCGACTTCCGCGACGAGCTTAACGCCCATCTCGGCTCGGCTTTTTCGGTCGAGCCGGTTCTGACGCAAAGTGCCTGGTTCCGGCCCCACAACCGGGACGACGCAGTGTCAAACCTTTACATCGTTGGCGCAGGTACGCATCCGGGTGCCGGCATTCCCGGTGTTGTCGGTTCGGCCAAAGCAACGGCGGGGATCATGATAGAGGATGCACGCCAATGAGCGATGCCGTCGTCGCCAACAGTGAAGTCGCGATCGCGCAAGGCTCCAAGAGCTTTGCCGCCGCGGCCCGCCTGTTCGACCGGCAGACCCGGGACGACGCCGTCATGCTCTATGCCTGGTGCCGTCATTGCGATGACGTGATCGACGGGCAAACGCTTGGACATGCTCAGGATGCTGCGTTCCGCGACGGTCAGCAGGAAAGACTAAACCTGCTGCGTACGCAAACGGCTGCGGCACTGGCGGGCGAACGCACGGACGATCCGATCTTCGAAGCCTTGCGCAGGGTAGTCCACCGGCATCAAATCCCGCACCGGCACCCGCAGGAATTGCTGGCAGGCTTTGAGATGGACGTTGCTGATCGCCGCTATGCAACGATCGGCGACACGCTTGACTATTGCTACCATGTCGCCGGTGTCGTCGGCGTGATGATGGCCATGATCATGGGAGCGCGCGATCCCAAGGTCTTGGACCGCGCTTCTGACCTTGGCCTTGCGTTCCAGCTTACCAATATTGCCCGCGATGTTGTTGACGATGCTCGCGTGGGTCGCGTCTATGTGCCAAGCGAAATCCTGCTGCGGCACGGCGTTAGGGAAGTAAAGCCGGACGATCCGGCGCAGCGCCCAGCGCTTCATGCGGCAGCGCTTGAACTGCTCGATCTGGCTGAAGCCTACTACGCCTCGGCGTATGCCGGCATGGCCGCCCTGCCACCGCGCTCGGCCTGGGCCATTGCTGCTGCGCGGCGCGTTTACCGGGCAATCGGCAGCAAGCTGCGCCGCAACGGTCCGCAAGCATGGGACGAGCGCGTCTCGACATCCAAGGGGCAAAAGCTTGCGCTGCTTGCCGTCTCGCTCAGCGACGTTGCGGCGACCCGGTTCGGCGCCAAGGACGCAGCGCGCACAGGGCTTTGGCAGCGTCCCTGATCAGGACGCTTGCGGGCGGTCTTCGTCCTTGAGCGCCTCGGGATCGAAGGTGCGCTTATTATCCTGCAGCTTCTGAACCAGCTTGTCGACCGGCTCGGCATAAACAAAGCCAAATGACACACAACCATCGCGCCCTTGCACCGCATGGTGCAGTCGGTGGGCCTGGTAGACGCGCTTCAGGTAGCCCTTGCGAGGTATGTATTTGAACGGCCAGCGCTGGTGCACCAGCCCGTCATGCATGAAAAAGTAGAGCACGCCGTAAATGCTCACGCCGACAGCGATCCACCAGAACGGCCAAACATACCAGCCAAGAACGAAGAGCGCCAAGGCCAATGCGGCAAAGATCACGGCGTAAAGGTCGTTTTCCTCAAGCGCATCGTCATGGGGTTCATGATGGGATTTGTGCCAACCCCAGCCCCAGCCATGCATGATGTTTTCGTGCGACCAGGCGGCAAACCACTCCATAAATGCCACAGTACCCAGGACCAGCGCTACCGGAACGAGAAAGTGCAGAATACTGTCCATAGTTCAGGCCATACTTGTTGTGGTTGCCGGCTTGCGCTGCGCAGGCAGCTTCCACCACGGCACCCAGGGCGCATCGTGATGCTCGTGGTGATAGCCAAAGTGAAAGCAGGTGAGCAAAGACATGCCGTAGGAAAAATCATTGCTGCGCGCGCGGTGCCGGTCGGTAAAGGGTTCGTCGTCGATCCGGTGCGGCCGGTAGGTGCCGAAGTAGAAAAGCTGCACCGATGACAGGATTGCTGGCAGCGCCCAGAAAATGAGCATAAGCGGCGCCTTTTCCCGCAGGATCACGGCGTAGACAATGACCGCAACCAGCAAGACGCCGAATTCGCGCCAGCCGAAATAATGGCGGAAGAATTTAATGTACCATGGCCAGAAGCTTGACGAATGCTCCTCGTCGAAATCCGGATCACCCGCCGTGCCGGCATGACGATGATGCGCGTGGTGGTTCTCGTAGAGATTGTCATAGGAGAACCCGGCATAGATGAAGACGCAGAAGCGGCCGATAGCCTTGTTCAACAGGGGCATCTGGGGCGCGAGCGAGCCATGCATGCTGTCGTGAGCGACAATGAAAAGGCCCACGCTTAGCCAGCATTGGAGGGCAATGACCAGCGGCGCAGCAAGCCAGAGCCCATTCGCAGTCCAGTCGATCAGGAAAATGGCGCTCACATGCACGGCAAGCCAAGCGCTCATGATCAGTGCCGCCAGTGACAGCCCAATTGCGGTATCGCGGGGGCTCAGAACGATCTTGGACGATGCGGGAGCGGCACTCACTTGATCAAGTTCCTTGTCACATCCTGAGGCGAATACGCGATACGATCAACGCCAGACCAGTTGCCGCCAGGGCGGTAGCCCAGAGCCAGACCAGTTCGGGCAGGAGATCCGCCAGTTCTTCACCGCGCCAGAGCACGCCATGGTAGGCGTCGATCGCCCAGGCATTGGGAGTGTACCAGCCTGCATCCTGCAGCCAAGGCGGCATCATGAAGCGGGGCACCATTGATCCGCCAATGGCTGAACAGACAAGCACCACGAATGTGGAGATTGTTTGTGCCTGCTGCTTACTGGTGCAAATTGCCGCCACAGCCAGCCCCAGACCGGACGCAGCGGCAGCGGCAGCCAGGCTCGCGAGGAGCCAGAGCCAAAGGTGCTCAAGCACAACCACATTGTAGACGAGCGCCGCCACGGTAAAGATCAGCGCTACCTGGACCATGCCCTGCAGGGTCAGGAAAAGCCACTTGCCGATTACCACCACGTCGGTCCCCGCTGGTCCGACGGCAATCCGGTCGACAATGCCCGAATGGCGTTCCTCGATCAGCGTCGCAGCGCTTTGCATTGCAGAAAACAGCAAGAACAGGATGGCGACGGCGCCGGCATAATAGGTCACCGTACCGCCGGAGCTGCCCTGCGGCCCGACAATGGCGGTCGAGACGAGCGCTGCCGCCCCTTCACTTTCGCTATTGGCGACCTGCTCAAGCGCTGCGGCGAAGCGCGTCGATTGTTCGGGCGTGAACCCGCCAACGAGGCTTTCCACAGCCGGTGCCGTACGAGCCAGGCCAAGATCGGGCATATCCTGCACAATGACGCGCTGCACTTGCCCGGCCAGAATGCCGCCGGCCATGACCTTGCCCGGATCGACCAGAACTGTCACCGGCGTACTTTCCGTATTCGCAAGGTCGCCGGTGACGACCAGGCCCACATCGGCCTGCCCGCTGACGACGGCGTCGGTTACGGCATCCTGGCCAGCCAGTGTTGCAGGGAGGAAACGCAGGGATGGCTCTTCCCGCAGGGCGTTGGTCAGCCGGTCGGCTGCAGCGGAAGGCTGCTCGACGCCCAGCGCTACTCGCAGGCGCATGGCATCGCCGCTGGCCCCGGAGAAAATCGCTGCAAAGATAACGAAGATGGTGGGTGGCAGCATGAACGCCATGGCCAGGGCGCCGCGGTCGCGTAGCAGGCTCAGGGTCATGACGCGCAGCATGGCCAGTATCATGCGACTGGCTCCGGCACCTGTGCGGCGGCCTTGTTCGATAGCGTCAGGAACAAGCTATCAAGGCCCGGCTCGCGAAAGCGGATCTCGCGCACGGCCATGCCGGCCCGCCCGAGCGCTGCGCCCAGTTCCGTAACGGTATTCTGTGACGCCGTCCCAACCATGATCCAGGTCAGATTGCCGTTTTCGGGGGTAAAGCCGGCGTCGCTGAGCAAAGCGCCCTGCTTGGGTAAAGGCGGCTGGCGCAACTCGAGGATGATTTCCTTGCCGCCATGAAACGCGGCTTCGATCAGCTTGCGCGGCTCGCCTTGTGGCGCCACGACGCCGTTGCGCAGAAAACCGACGGTCGAGCAGAGCGTTTCGGCCTGATCGAGGTCATGAGTGGCAAGGAGAACGCCCATGCCGGCGCGGCTCAGTTGCAGGATAACCTCGTGCAGTCCGTTGCGCGCATCCACATCCACCCCAACGGTGGGCTCATCAAGGATCAGCAAGGCCGGATGGTGCAGGATTGCCGCCGCGATATTGGCCCGCCGCTTCCAGCCGCCGGAGAGGATCTCCACCCGATCCCCGAGGTGACCGCCTAGATTTGCCGCTTCCGCGGCCCAGTCGATCGCCGTCTTGGTTGCGGCCTTGGATAAACCCGACAGGCGCCCGAGAACCTCGAGATTTTCCCGGATCGTCAGATGCGGATAAAGCGCGATCTCTTGTGGCACGAGCCCAATGCGCTGCAGGCTCTTGCGCGTTACTGGGCCGCCGGCAATTGCTATGCTGCCCGCCAGCGGGCGGACGCGGCCGCAAATGGTGCGGATCAGCGTCGTCTTGCCGGCACCGTTGGGGCCCAACAGGCCATAGATCTCGCCGGCGCTGATATGCAGATCCAGCCCCTTGAGCACTTCGCGCGTGCCGTAGCGAACGCGCAGGCCCGATACGAGAAGTGCGTCGGGGCCTTGGGTCACGGAGCGGTGGCCTGCCTTGTTTCAAACAGCCGCGCCATCAGCCCGCGAATAGGAGCCGGGTTGATGCCGCTTTCCCCAAGCGCGATTTCAGCGCGCGCGAGATGCTCCTGGCAAGTCATCCGGGCGTGGCTCGCGCCGAAGAGGGAGACAAGGGTCGCCTTGTCGCCGTCCTTGCCCACGTCCTTGCCGATCTCTGCGGCCGAGGCTTTGAGATCGAGCAGATCATCGGCCGTCTGGAAGGCAAGCCCAAAATGGCGGGCGAAGCGGCGGACGGCCTCGATCCGGGGTTCGCTTAGGCCACCAAGAATCGCGCCCATTTCGGCTGCGGCAACGAACAGCACACCGGTCTTGAGCCAGTTGAGTTGCTCCACCTGCTCGGCGCCCAGGAGGCTCGCGCGGCCGTTGATGTCGATCTCCTGTCCCGCCACCAGCCCATCCCAGCCAACGGCATCAGACAGCACCTGCGCCAAACGGGTCCGCTGATCAGAGGAAATGGTGTCGAGCCCGGCGATGACGCCGAAGGCGCGGGTGAGTAGCGCGATGGCGCTCAGAATTGCCGTAGCCTGCCCAAAAGCGATGTGCGTCGTTGGCCGCTCGCGGCGCATCTGCGCATCATCCATGCAGGGAAGATCATCAAGAATTAGCGAGGCAGTGTGCACCATTTCAACAGCACAGCCCAGATCGAGCGCCGTTTTTTGCAGTTCCGAATCAGGATCAGCGATCAAAACGAGGAGCACAGGGCGGATGCGCTTGCTGGGTGCAAGCGAGGCATGCCGCACCGCACCAAGCAGATTGGCAGGTACGCTAGGCTGGCCAGCCAACAGTTCAGCGAGCCGATTTTCCACGGCAATCCGCACGGATGCTGGGGCATCTAGCCGCAAGCTGGAAGGGCGTCGCCCCAGGAGGGAGCCGGTAGAACTCATTGATGCGCCTCCCCCATCCGACCGTGGCCAATGCAGTGAACCAGAAACTGCGCTTGAGCGTAAGCACAGAAAAGCTGCATACATCGCATCTGCGGTTTGCCCATGTATGTTAGAGTGGCCTTGGGTGCTTGCGCAAGCCGGGCGGGGGAAACCATCATTGCTGAACGACCGCAAGAACGAACATCTGGACGTTGTCCTGAGCGGCCGAGGCCGGTCGAGTGGACAAACAGGGTTCGATGAGATCGCTTTCGAACATGCGGCCCTCCCCGAGCTCGATATGGACGATATCGATCTGTCTACGACATTTGTTGGAAAACGGATCAACGCGCCTTTCCTTGTCAGTTCAATGACGGGAGGGCCGGCGCGGGCTCTGGCGATCAATCAAAATCTTGCGGAAGCCTGCAATGCACTGGGTCTTCCGCTCGCCATCGGCTCGCAACGTATTGCGATTGAAAGCCGGGAGAATGCAGGATTGGGGCAGGAGCTACGCCGCCTGGCGCCTGATATTCCTCTCCTTGCTAATTTCGGCGCTGCCCAGCTTAATCTGGGATTTGGTTTGGCCGAAGCCGAGCGCGCCGTCGAGATGATCGGAGCGGATGCACTCATCATTCATCTAAACCCCCTGCAGGAAGCCGTGCAGCCGGAAGGCAATCGAAATTGGCGTGGGCTATTGGGACGCATCGAAACTTTGGCGGGCGCCCTGCACGTGCCGATCATCGCCAAGGAGGTTGGGGCGGGTATTTCGGGAGCCCTCGCCCGGCGTCTGGTCGACGTCGGCGTGCAGATCATCGATGTGGCGGGATCAGGCGGCACCAGTTGGGCGCTGGTTGAAGCCGAACGGGCCCAATCACCCGAACAGGCTGCCATTGCCCGCGCCTTCGCCGACTGGGGCGTCCCTACCGCCACAGCTATCGCCGATGTGCGACGCGCGTGTCCTGAAGCTGTTGTTATTGGCTCAGGCGGCGTGCGAGACGGGATCGATGCTGCCAAGGCCATTTGGCTGGGCGCCAATCTGGTAGGGCAAGCGGCCGGTGTGCTCGCTGCGGCTACACAGTCGGCAGAGGCCGTGACCAGCCACTTCAACGTATTAGTGCAACAACTCCGAATTGCTTGTTTTTGCACCGGCTCAGCCAATCTTGCCGCTCTTAAACAAGCATCCTTGCAAAACCGGAACGTATCTCTTCGCTAGTTTGGCGCCGGGCAAAGTTGCTCCAGGTTAGAACAGGAACGAGGATTCCCATCAATGATTGGAGGGGAACGCAAGTGTTTGGAAAGGACCAAAAATGCACAGGCGATCCCTTATTGGCGGCACCGCGGCCGCTCTTGCCATTCTGCCCGTTACTGGCGTTACGTTTGCCCAAAGTGGCAGTGTCGATGAAGCCAAGCTGCCAGCTCTTCAGGGTGGCGATTTTGCTACCGTGACCAGCCAGCTTGCGCTCGAGAAGGCATCAAACTCCTCGGTTCAGGCCTTTGCCCAGCTCGAGATTACCGAGCAAGCCGCTGTTGCGGAAGCCTTTGGTTCCGAGCCTGGTGCTGCGGGCCTGAGCGAAGATCATGCGGCCATGGTCGCTCAATTGGAAGAACTCGAAGGCGCCGAGTTCGACCAGATGTATATCGAAGGCCAGATTGCCGGCCACGAGGAACTCCTTGAAATTCATCAGGAATATGCCGAGAGCGGCGATGATCCGATGGCTCGCGGTGCTTCCATGGTCGGTGTCACCGGCATCCAGACGCATTTGGTGATGCTGCGCTCGATCCAGGCGTCGCTGAGTTCCTGATACTTACACTGATCTGTGAGTTTGAAGCCCCGCTATGTTGCGGGGCTTTTTCGTTTAAATGGCTCGCTTAACAGCAAATAAACTGCGTCCACTGGTCAAATTAGCACTGGTTAATTCAGATTAGCCATAGCAGCTATGCGGAACAATGCATTCTGCCCACTGTTATCTCGCCGCAACCGGCCCTCGTACGAGGCCTGGATTTAACACGCGGCAGAGGTGGAACTTGAGCAGGTCCGAACAATACGCGATTCATCCCTTACTAGCGCATCGGCAGCCCGAAACCAGCTTTGATGGCCGTTACTCCTTTCAGGACGTCATAGAGCGCGAGAGCGAGAAAGAAAGCATCCGCCCGGCCCTGGGCGCGCTCCGTCCCCTGGTTGTCGACCTCGATGGTACGCTTATCCGCTCGGACCTCCTGATCGAAGCAGCGTTCTCCGAACTTGGCCAGCGGCCGCATTCCATTGTGGGCATGCTGATGGCCATGCGGCAGGGCAAGTCGGCGCTCAAGGAGCATCTATCGCTCCCTGATGATTTCGATCCCGCTCTCCTGCCATACGATGAGGTCGTGCTCGGCTATATCCGCGAAGCACGTGATGCTGGCCGGCCGGTCTATCTTGCCTCTGCTAGTCATGAGCGGCTGGTGAGCGCAGTGGCGGATCATCTTGGTTTGTTTGAAGGGTGGTTCGCCACCAACAAGACATCCAACTGCTCGGGCCGGGTAAAGGCTCAGATCCTGGTCGATGCCTTTGGCGACAAGCAGTTCGATTATATCGGCAATGACAAGGCCGATTTGGAAGTGTGGCCACATGCCGCCAAGTGCCTTGCCATTCGTGCCAATGGCCGCGTTGGCAAGACCATGACCCGGCGCTTTGACGATGTGGAACATCTGCATCATGACCAGGCGACTTGGAAAGACTGGGCGCGCCTCATGCGCGTGCATCAATATGCCAAGAACGCCCTTGTCTTCGTGCCGCTGATCACCAGCCAGGTGTTCGAGCTCAACGCGCTCCTTACCGTCATCGTAGCGGCAATCGCGTTTTCGCTCTGTGCCTCCAGCGTCTATATTCTCAATGATCTGGTCGACATCAAGGACGATCGCGGCCACCCCAGCAAGCGCCTGCGTCCGCTGGCGAGCGGCGCTATTCCCTTGGCCGATGCCGTTATGGCCGTGCCGATACTGTTCGGCATCTCCATTGCCATCGCATCGGCGATTTCTTTGCCTTTCCTTGGCGTGCTGCTGGGTTATTATGCCCTGACCACGGCCTATTCGTTTGCGCTTAAGCGCATGATGCTGGCGGACGTACTGGCCTTGGCTTCGCTTTATACCATTCGTGTGGTGGGCGGCGGCGTTGCCTTGGGCGTATCGACCTCCTTTTACCTTCTGGCGTTCCTTGTCGCATGGTTCCTGTCGCTGGCGCTGATCAAGCGCTTTGTGGAACTGGGTGCCCGCAAGCGCGCCCGCCTTGGTGACAGCTCCAGCCGTGATTATCGCAACGAAGACATGTTCATGGTGGGTGCCCTCGCAGCCGCTGCGGGCCTGCAGGCGGTGACGCTTTTTATCCTTTATGGCACCAGCGAAGGCGCGCAGGACATGTATGCGCGTCCTGAGCTGCTCTGGCTGGTGGCGCCCGTGCTAACCTTCTGGCTAGGGCGCGCCTTGATCATTGCCCAGCGCGGTGAAATGCACGACGACCCGGTGGTCTTTGCGCTCAAGGACAAGATCAGCATGGTTACGCTGGCTTTGGCAGGCGCCCTGGTCGTCGGTGCAATGTAGCGCCAAGCGGAGGCATTTATCGTGTTAGACGTTTCAACTGCGCGTCCGTCAGACGCGTCAAGCGCCACTGCGACTGCGGTCCGCTATGTGCTTTTTGCCGTCATTTCGACGCTGGTCAATTTCATGGCGCAGCATATGGTTGTCGTAACCCTGCCGATGGCACCGATCTTTTTGTCGATCCTGTTCGGCACAGGTGCGGGCTTTGCCGTAAAGTACCTGCTCGACAAGAAGTGGGTGTTTGAGGACGAGTACACGACGGGCCGGGACGAGATGCGCAAGGTGAGCCTTTATGCGCTGTTCAGCGTCGGCACGACCGTGGTCTTCTGGACTTTCGAGATCACCGCCTGGGCAATCTGGCAGACCGACGTCGCCAAATATACCGGCGGTGCCCTGGGACTCGCCATCGGCTATTATGCGAAATATGCTCTCGACAAGCGGTTCGTGTTCCGGACGGAGAGCGCCTGAATGCTGCTGGAAGGATGGGGACGTTACCCGCGGTTCGAGAGCCAGGTGCTCACGGCCGCGGCGCCAGACCAGCTTGCCGAGCTTGTACAGAACAGGCATGGCCTGATTGCCCGGGGTAATGGCCGGGCCTATGGCGATGCAGCCATCGGCGCGCATTGGAGCCTGTCATCAGGCAAGCTCAACCGCTTTCGCTCGTTTGACCCAGCTACGCAGGTGCTGACGGCCGAAGCCGGAGTTCTGCTGTCCGATATGCTCCACAATGTCGTGCCGCGCGGCTTTTTCGTGCCCGTGGTGCCCGGCACCAAATACGTCACCCTGGGCGGCATGATCGCTTCGGATGTGCATGGGAAGAACCACCATCGGGATGGCGGGTTCGGCGGATGTTTGCAGAGTCTCAAGCTGGTGCTGCCCGATGGGCAGATGCTTCATTGCTCGCGCGAGGAAAACGGCGAACTCTTCCATGCCACGATCGGCGGCATGGGACTGACCGGAGTGATTGCCGAGGCTAGCTTCAAGCTGCGGCCGATCGAGACGGCTTACATCACGCAAAAGACGGTAGTTGCGCCCGACCTTGGTGCAGCTTTAAAGGCGCTGGATGAGGCTGACAGCGTCACCTATTCGGTGGCTTGGATTGATTGCCTTGCCAGTGGCGATGCCTTGGGACGTTCGCTGGTATATGCCGGCGAGCACGCGACCCGTGACGAGGTGGATGCGGCTCGCAGCGGCAGCGATGCGCTTCAAGTTGCCAAGCCCTCAAAGCTTAGCGTACCGCTCGACCTGCCCGGCTGGACCCTCAACAAGGCGTCTGTCAAAGCCTTCAACGAGGTTTATTTCCGCCAGGGTGTGCGCAAGGGTGGTGAGCCGAGCCTAGTCCACTACAATCCCTATTTCTTCCCGCTGGATGGCGTCGACCGCTGGAACCGCATCTATGGCCAGCGCGGCTTTTTGCAGCACCAATGCGTCGTGCCACCAGACAATGCCCATGCGGTCTTGAGCGAAATTCTTGAACGCTTTGCCCGCTCGGGCCGCGCGTCCTTCCTTGCTGTTCTCAAGAAGCTTGGCGACGGCAACGGGCTTATGTCGTTTCCTAGGCCGGGGTATACGCTGGCGCTCGATGTGCAAGTGCGCGACGATATTTTTGCGCTGCTCGACGAAATCGACGGGGTGGTGACACGCGCCGGTGGGCGGCTGTATTTGGCCAAGGATGCGCGCCAGTCCCGCACGACCTTTGAGGCGGGATATCCTGCTTTAGGGCAGTTCCGCGAACTTCGCCGCAATATGGGCGTTGAAGGCAAGATAGCGTCACGACTTTCCGAAAGGCTGGGCATATGAGTACTGCAGGTCAAACCTTGCTGCTGATCGGAGCAACGTCCGATATTGGCCATGCCACCGCGCAAAGCTTTGCCGCGGCCGGGTGGAACGTGGTTCTGACCGCGCGCAACCCTGAGGCGGCGCAGCGCAACCGGGACGACATTGCCGCTCGCAACAGCACCGACGTCTCGGTTCAGCGGCTCGACATTCTCGATACCGCCGGCTTCACCACTTTCATTGACGCTCTGCCCGCCTTGCCTGATGCCGTAGTTTGCGTGGTCGGCGAAATGGGCGACCAGCAGCAGGCCCAAGGCGACATGGAGCATGCGGCAAAAGTCATCCGCACTAATTTCGAGGGTCCTGCCCTGTTGCTCGGCGCGTTGGCCGAGCGGTTCCTCGCGCGTGGCCACGGCGCTATCGTTGGCGTCAGCTCCGTTGCCGGGGATCGCGGGCGTGGCTCGAACTATGTTTACGGCGCTGCCAAGGCCGGTTTTTCCGCTTTTCTTTCGGGTTTGCGCAATCGGCTGAGCGCCAGTGGCGTGCAGGTCATTACCGTTAAACCAGGTTTTGTGCGCACCCGCATGACGGAAGGCATGAAGCTACCGCCACTTCTGACGGCTGAGCCGCAGGAGGTGGGTGCTGCCATCCTTGCCGCGGTCGCCAGCAAGAAGCGCGACGTGCTTTATGTGCGCAAGCTGTGGCGCCCCGTCATGATGGCGATTGGCGCGATCCCCGAACCTATTTTCAAGAAGATGCGACTCTAGCATGGAGCGTACGCTCGCCCTCTCGGCGCCTTATAATCCGCTTGCCCCTATCTGGCAGGCAATCGAGCGTGCGCCACGGCGCAGTCTTCTGGTCGTCAGCGTCTTTCTAGCGCTGCTGCTTGGCATTCCGGGCGCCACGGTGACGACCCGGTTGCTTGAAGAACTCTTTGCCATTCTCGACGGCGTGCATCGCCTCGCCTGGGGGCAGGTTCCCAATCTTGATTTCCACTCCGCGGTCGGCCCGCTTGCTTATTACGTGCCAGGCTTGGGCTATTGGCTGACAGGCAGTTTCGGGGCCGCCATGCCGCTGGGCATTGCGTTCCTCCTGCTGCCCATGGGCGCTATCCTTGCCTATATTTTACCATCGCGGCTTTCGCCGGCACTGGCCCTGCCGTTCGGCTGCTTCTTGCTGCTGGTTCTCGCCGTACCAATGAATCTCGGCGATGCGGTCAACGCCCTTTCCTTCGGGCAATTCTATAATCGTGTCGGCTGGGTCGGGTTGAGCCTGCTGCTTGTGATGTTCCTGGCGCCGGCAGAAGACGCTCGCCATTCCTGGGCTCTCGACGCCTTATGCGCTGCGGCCCTTGTGCTGTTGCTGCTTTACTCGCGCGCGACCTATGGACTTGTTGCGCTAGGATTCCTCTTGTTCATGCTCACGGACATGCGGCAGTGGCGCTGGGCTGGCACGGGACTGCTGCTGGCCTGTGGTGTGGCCGCCCTGATCGAACTGATCTGGAACAGTTCGCTCGCCTATTGGCAGGATGTGCTCCTGAGTTTTTCCGCGGGTGGCTGGCTCCGTGGCGAGCCGGCGCAATGGCTCGAATTGTTCCTCGGCAATTTCGCCGATTATGTACTGCTCGGACTGCTCCTCGGCGTTTTCCTGTGGCGGCGTTTCGATTTGCGCATGCTCTTGTTCGTGGTGTTTTGCGGGGCAGCTGGGTTTTGGCTCCTGAACCAGAACGACCAGCGCTGGGGCATTCTTTCGATCCATGCCGCATCTGCCGTTCTTGCCGAGGCCATTCTGCGCGATATGCGGAGCGGCCGCGGCCAAGCCAGTGGGCCATTGATCAACCCAGCGGGCATCAAGCTTTATCTTCTCGGCTTTCTGTTCCCCACCATGGTGCACTGCACCATCGCCTTGACGCTCCATGCCGGAACGGCCCTGTTCAATGGCGGTCAGGCGCTGTCGTTGCCGCGGCTGGAATCGGTGCGTCTTGCCGATCTCTGGACCCCTGGCGATTTCGGCGGCAGCCGTTGGTATCTCGACTTGGTACAGGACGGGCTTACTGCCGTCGAAAGCCTTGGCACGGCGCCCGAGCCTCTCCTCGTTCTGGGCGGTCCTAATCCCTTTGCCCTGGCGCTCGACCTTGAGCCGCCGCGCGGCGACGTGGCGCTGCTGCGCTGGGGCTCAAGCCAGGACGAGGAATATCATACTCCACCCGAGCAATTGCTGGGGGGCGTCAAGACCGTGCTGGAACGGACCGCAGCAGGCGGCATCGGCAGCCTCGGCGCTGTTTACCTGCCCGCAGTGCTCGAAAATTTCGCTCCTATCGCCAACACCGCCAATTGGCGCATTTACCAGCGCACGGCCGATCCCGAGTGACACGGATTCTGGGTCTTCCCCGCTCCAGCGCCACGACCATCGGGGTGCTTGCGCTGCTTGCGGCTGCCTTGGTGGCACTGCCCGGCCGCACCATCACGACGGCCTATGTCAACGATGTGCTGATCTTCCTTGATGGCGCAAACCGGATTGCATTCGGACAGGTGCCCAATCGCGATTTCCACACGGCGCTGGGGCCGCTTGTCTACTATATCCCGGCCTTGGGTCTTCTGGTTTCCCGCCACATGGGCGGTGCGCTGCCTGTTGGCATGGGACTGCTGATCCTGGCGCTGCTGCCGGTTTTCGTGCATGTGCTGGCATCAAGGCTGCGGCCGATCCTGTCGCTGCCGTTCGCCGCCTTCCTGCTGCTGATCCTGGCATTCCCAGCCAATCTTGGGGACGATCTGTCCTCGATTTCCTTTGCCATGTTCTACAACCGCATCGGCTGGGTTGCCGTGGCGCTGCTGGCGGTCATGTATCTTCGCCCGCGGGCAGATCTGGAGCCGCGCTGGTGGCAGGATGCAGCGTGCGCGGCCATTCTGGTGCTGGTGGCGCTTTATACCAAGATCACTTATGCCCCCGCGGCATTCGCCTTGCTCTTGTTGTTCGCCCTAGACATCCGTCAGCGGCGCTGGGCTGGAGCCGCCCTGGGCATGGTCGGTTGCGGCATGCTGCTGATCGAGCTGGTCTGGCGCGGGTCTTTTGCCCATGTGCAGGATCTGCTCGATACTGCCCGCGTCAGCGGCGAGCGCGATGTCCAGGTGCTGGTGCGCGCCGTCCTGAACAATCTCACCGATGTGATCATCGCCGTGATCCTGAGCACCATTGCCCTGTTCTGGACACGCAGCCTGCTCGATTTCTGCTTTTATGGTCTTTGCATCGGTGCCGGCGTGCTCATCATTTCCCAGAACGCCCATGGCTGGGGCATCATCACGCTCTTTGCCGCTGGAGTGGTGGCAGCGGAGACAGCGCTGCGCGCCAAGGCCGACCTGCCCCGCCCACACCTTGCAACCAGCGGCGCGCCGCTCCTGTTCTGGCTCATGGTCTTGCCGCCTATTGCCAAGCACACTGTTGGTCTCCTGCTTTATTCGGGTCTGGCATTTTCCGGCTTCGGCGTGCCGCTTGGGCTACCCAATTTCGCCGATGTGCGGTTTGGCCGCCTCTGGTCGCCAGGCGACAACGGGTTCACCGAACTTTACGTCGGCAATTTCGCGCCAGGCGCGGCGCTGCTGGCTGCGCAGCCCAATCCCAGCCGCGTGCTGGTGCTCGACTTTGCCAATCCATTGTCGGCAGGCATGGGGTTGCAGCCACCGCGCGGGGATATTTCCTGGATGCATTGGGGCCGCAATGTCGATGCCGAGCATCATCTACCAGCGGCGGAGCTTTTTCGCGATGTGGCCATTGTTATGATACCCAAGATTGGGATCAACAGCGGTCAGCTGGAAAAGCTCTATGGTCCCGACCTTGTTCAGAACTATACACTTACCGATGAGACCGACGGCTGGAAGGTCTATCGATTGAAGGACGCGCCATGACGACCGCGCCCATTGCCCGAGGTCCGGATAACGCCCGTTCCGGCCTGCAATTGCATGCTCTTTCGCTCGGCTGGATCGTTGCGGCGATCGGGGCCGTGCTGGCCTTGGTGCTGGCGCTGCCTGGCCAGACGGTCACCACCAAATACGTCAACGACCTCTTCATTTTTCTTGATGGCGCCTACCGCATTGCCGAAGGGCAAGTGCCCAATGTCGATTTCCATTCATCACTTGGGCCACTCGCCTTCTATGTACCGGCGCTTGGCTATTGGCTGACTGGAAGCTTGGGGGCTGCCATGCCGGTGGGCATGGGACTATCGACCATGGCGCTGGCAGCCTTGGGCGCCCATGTGATTGCCACCCGCATGCGGGCGGTCACCGGCATTCCGCTGGCCATATTCCTTCTGCTGATCGCAGCCGTTCCGCTCAATCCGGGCGAGGGCATCTCCGATCTGTCCTTTGCGATGTTCTATAATCGGCTCGGCTGGGCAGGGCTGGGGCTGCTGCTTGTCATGTATTTGCCCCCGCTCAGGCCCCAAGCGCGCCAGCCTGTGCTCGACGCGCTTTGCGCGATGGCGCTTGTGCTGTTCCTCCTTTACATGAAGGCCAGCTACGGCCTTGTAGCCGCAGCGTTCGTGCTGTTCATGCTCACCGACCGGCAGGCCCGCATTTGGGCGGCCATGGCGCTCGTCGGCGCTGCTGCTGCCATGATCCTGATTGAACTGCTCTGGCGCGGGTCGGGCACGTATCTCGCCGATGTGCAGCTTGCGGCCGAGGTGAGCGGCGACCTGCCCGATCTGCAGCGGCTCGTATCCATCGCCTTGCTGAACCTTGCCGATATCGCTGTTTACCTTGTTTTTGCCGTGCTGCTGCTTGTACTGCGCCGGAGTTTTCGCGATTTCCTGTTCCTGGGCTTTTGCGGCGCCACCGGCATCCTGATCATCGAGCAGAATTTCCAAATCGTCGGCATCCTGACGTTGGCGGCAGGGGCGGCCGTCGTGGCCGAATTGCTGCATGCGCATTGGTCCAGCCGAGGCCTGCACAAAGGTCTTCATATGGGCCTGCCGCTGCTGCTGGCTATTATGATGCTACCTGTTGGCGTGCAGAACGGGTTGGGCCTGGCGCTGCATACTGGGCTTGCCATGAGCGAGGAAGGCGATCCGATCGCCCTGCCGAACTACGAAAGCGTCCGCCTCGTTAAGCTCACCAATGAAGGGCAGTACCGGAACTTCGCGCGTTATAACCGCTCACTTGCCGATGGCGCCGCAGCCTTGGCGGCGCTCGACACCAGCATCGAGCGGGTCGTGGTGTTCGACTTTGTCGGACCGTTCACCGCCGGCATGAGCCTCGAGCCGCCGCAGGGCGACAGCCCCTGGTACCATTGGGGGCGCACGCTGGACGACAAGGTCTATCCGCCGGCAGAAGATTTCCTGGTCGATGCCAAGATCATCATGGAAGCCAAATACCCTATCGAAGTTTGGACAGCTGGTGGCATGCGGCGCGTCTATGCGCCATACCTGGACCAGAACTTCACCATGGTGCGTGAGAGCGAAGACTGGCGGATTTATGTCCGCCGTCCGTTCTCGTCGAGTGCGCGCCCGGATGCCAGCAGCGTCACCAGGCAAAGCACTAGCGCCCAGCCATAGGCCGAACCGGTCGTGAGTTGCACGCTTGTCGGCGCACCGAACTGGTTGATGATCATGGGCACGGGAATGCACAGCATGGCCCCCACGATCCACATCGGCCAGACGCGCCAATGGGCGACAATCACTGGCAGCAGAAAGAGCGTGTAGTGTATCCACCCCAGGGGTGAGGCGAGAACCGCTGCCAAAAGCGCAAGACTGCTGACACGCATGGGAGAAGGCCGTTTCCACAGCGCCCAGGCCGCGAGTGCCAACAGCAGGGCACCGCTGAGCAGCAGTCCGAGCACTGGAATGTCGGCGCGGGCCGTGAAGCCCGAGATCGAGGCATTGGTCAAAAACATGGCCCGTTCGCCATCATTGATCACCAGCTCGATCCATTGCCGGTAAATATTAGGGCCAAAAAAGAACACCGGAATGATGCTGATCACGGCTGCCGTGGCAATCGATGCCAGGCTCGCCTTGCGATGCCCGGCCAGAAACAGCAGCACTGGCCAAACCAGGAAATTGGGCTTCATGGCGATGACCAGGCCAATCAGCACGCCAGCCCAAAGCGCTTCGCCGCGCTCAAGGAGCAGCCAGGCGCCCACTGCTGCCAAGACCAGCGGAATATAAATCTGACCCAGGTATAGCGTGTCCCAAAAGCCGGCCAGCGCCAGTGCCCAGGCGATCAGCACCACGGCGCCCGGCCCCCAGGCATAACGGCGCGCTAGCAGCAGAATGGTGAAGCCATATAGCCCAACCGAAATCCAGGACCAGACGCGGAAGCTCACGTCTTGTGGGGCGAGATCAATGAGTTGGAACAGGAGCGCCGAGATGGGTGGATTGAGATTGGGGTTCCACGCCTCAAAGCCGGGAAACACCACATGAGGCGTTAGCGGCGGATAGATACCATAGGGGTTCAGCCCATCAGCCGCCGCGCGGCCCGACGCCAAGAAGGCACCAAAGTCCCACAATCCATGCGGCGGAGCGACACGCGGCCACTCGACCCAAATAACCCAGCACGAGAAAATCGTCAGCAGCGCTGCAGCTGTCCAGAACAAAAACCGCTCAGGTTTCTGGACAGCATCATAGGTTGCTTTGATCTGGCTCATGGAGTCTCCTCGAAATGGCGCGCATGGGTCAAAACCCCGGGTTCAATGGGGCTAGTCGTCTACAACGGGCAAATCGATGCTTTGCTCCAAGCTGCGTCCACGATTGGTGCGAATACGGTTCAATATGGTATAGCAAGCCCCATCGGTCCCGCCCGACAACCATAGCCTAGTGGTGCGCTTTTCTGCTGCTTCGCTGAGCTTCATAAGCCCGGGGGGCACGTCGAAGACTGAGAGACGAATGGTTTCGCCCTTGAGCCTGCCGGACCAGTCCACGCTGTAGTCGAGTATCTCAGCCGGGCGCTTGGCGGGCCATCGCAAATTCATCGACACACTCGAGCTTGCTGGACCAGGCACTTGCCGCTAGGAAGGAAGAGGCACCCGCCAGATCCGGCTGGGTGCCATGAAGTGCTAGATGATCGGCTTGCCGCCAGTAACCGCGATGGTCGCGCCGGAGATATAGCTCGCCTCTGCCGTTGCCAGCATCACATAAGGCGCTGCCAGTTCCTTTGGCTGCGCCGGGCGGCCCATCGGCACCTGCTTGCCGAAATTTTTGACCTTTTCGGGCGGCATGGTCGAGGGGATCAAAGGTGTCCAAACCGGGCCGGGCGCGATGGTGTTGGCGCGGATGCCTTTTTCGGCTAGCAATTGAGCAAGTCCAGCCGTGAAATTCTGGATGGCGCCTTTTGTCGTGGCATAGGCCAGCAATTGCGGGCTGGGATTATCCGCATTCACCGAAGACGTGTTGATGATCGACGAGCCCTCCGGCATATGCGGCACGGCAGCTTTGGTGATGTAGAACATGGCCGAGATATTGGTGGCCATCGTCAGTTCCCATTCCTCGTCGGGAATCTCGGTGATGTCCTGGAAGGTGTTCTGATGTGCCGCGTTGTTGACCAGGATGTCGATGCGGCCCATCTGCTGCACGGCTTGCTGCACCAGATCCTTGCACATTTGCGGCTTGGAAATGTCGCCAGCCAAGAGCCAGCACTGCCGCCCCGCCGCTTCCACTAGCCGCTTGGTTTCGGCAGCGTCTTCGTGCTCATTGAGATAGGACACAAAAACATCGGCGCCTTCGCGTGCATAGGCCAGCGCCACGGCCCGGCCGATGCCCGAGTCTGCCCCAGTGATCAGGGATTTCTTGCCTTCGAGCTTGCCGCTACCCTTGTAGCTGTCCTCGCCATAATCCGGCACTGGGTCCATGGCCGCGCTGGAGCCGGGGATGGGTTGCTCCTGATCGGGAAACGGTGGCTTTGGTTCGTCGGTCATCGGCAATTCTCCATGTTAGGTGGAGAGCCAACGCCGGGAATGGCAGAGGGTTCTGCCTTTAACTTGGGAAGTTTGCCTAAGCGAAGCTGGCTACTTCCGGGCCCGCTCGGCGTCGATCCCGCCCGTTGTGTCATAGCGGGTGGTGACGTCCTCATTGCCGTTGTACTGCGTTTGAGCTGCAGTGGAGCTGTTGCCCACACTTGCAACGCTGGCGCCTGCCACCGGCTTGGAGCGGGTGGTCTCGAAATTGGGTAGCACGGCCTCTAGCCGGTCCAGCGTTTCACCAACGCGGCGGGCCACTTCGGGATCAAAGCGGTGATCGGGCGAGGTGCGTTCATATTCGCGCAATTGCTCGGTTGTCACCCCGGCTTCGGCGGCGAAGGCATCCGAGTCGATGCCGAGCACGAGGCGGCGGTTATGGTCACCCTTGGGCTGGCGTTCGGTTGGGATTTCATTGGCCATTTGCGTGGATCCTCCAGAGGTCTTTAGCGTCATCGCCTCGCGGCGTTGACAAGTGCAACGCGCCAGCGGAGCTCTGGCTCCGCCGGCACTGGCTGCACTCAGCCTTTTTCGCGCGGATTGTGCGTGTGGTGCGTATCGCGCACGCCGCCACCGCTCGATACATCCGATTGCGGACCATTGGTCGGCTGGCCGGGCTGCGGCCCGCGCCCTTCGGTGGGATCAGGCAGGTCAGGCCGCTGGTGGCTGCTGCCGGGACCGCCATGATGGCGGTTGGTTTCCTCGATTTTCTTGGAAGTAGACATGGTTCACCTGTCCTGCTGCAGACCCTGGTTGGTGGTGTTCTGCTTGCTGTTGCCTTGGCGACCCTGCTGGTCATAATTGCGCTCGCCCTGGGGCGCCGATGCGCTGGCTTCCTTGGGATCAAGGTGATCGCTGCCGCCGGTTCCCTTGGGGCTGCGGTTCTGTGGTGGGATGGGTGGTAGGTGTTTTGACATGGTCGAACTCCTTCTGGCCGGTAAACCAAGGGGCACGCCGCACCGTTCCCATAATGTGATCGCCTGTCCTAAGTTAGAAAGCGGCAGACGATTTAATCCAGGTGCAAGATGGAACAACCAAAGCCCTGTGCGTCTTTGCTTTTCCAGATGCCCCTCAAGCGAGCACCGACATGGCTAAGCACCAGCAGGAAGCCTTCAACGAACCTTCAGACCCAAAGGTCAACCCGCCTGACAGCGCCACAAACCGCCTGGCAGGGCCGCTGCCCATCTTTGCTCTTTTTCTGGTTCTGCTGGTCGTGGTGGCCATCACAGCCTTCGTCATGATCTCCGGCGCTCAGCAATGAGGATTGTCATTGTCGGCTGTGGGTTCGGCGGGCTGGCCTGCGCCAAGGCGCTCGGTGGATCGGAGCACCAGGTGCTCGTCATCGACAAGAAGAACTACAATCTGTTCCAACCCCTGCTTTACCAGGTCGCAACCGGCGCACTGTCACCGGCCGACATTGCCGAGCCGATCCGTCGCGTGCTCAAGAAGTACCGCAATGTTTCGGTGGTCATGGCCGAAGTCGAGCGCATCGACACCGCCGACCGGCGCGTCTTGACCAATGATGGCACGCACTATCCGTTTGACGTCCTCGTCATGGCAACCGGCTCGCGCTACACCTATTTCGGGCATGAGGACTGGGCGCAGTTCGCGACAGGGCTGAAAACCATCGAGAATGCCCGCGATATCCGCACGCGGCTCCTGTCCGCCTTCGAGCGTGCCGAACGGAGCACCGACCCGCAGGAACAACGCAATCTCACCACCACGGTGGTGATCGGCGGCGGCCCGACGGGTGTGGAGATGGCCGGCGCCATTGCCGAGCTCGGCCGCTGGACCCTCCAAGGTGAGTTCCGCAATGTCGATCCGCGATCGGCGCGGGTGATCCTGGTAGAAGGCGGCGAACGGCTCCTCGGGCAGTTTCCCGAGGAACTCGCCACTTATGCACAGCGCGAATTGGAAGAACTCGGCGTCGAAATCTGGCTCAAGCGCCGGGTGACCCAGATCGACGCCGACGGTGTCACGGTTGATGGCGAGCGTGTACCCACCGGGACCGTCGTCTGGGGCGCCGGCGTTGCCGCCACACCTGCTGCAGAGTGGCTAGGCGTTACTGCAGATCGCGCCGGGCGCATCACGGTAGACGCCGACATGTCCGTGCCCAATTTGCCGGGCGTTTATGTGATGGGCGATATCGCGGCTTTCACGCAGGATGGAAAGCTTCTGCCCGGACTGGCCCAAGTGGCCAAGCAACAGGGCCGGCATCTGGGCCGGGCCCTGCGAGGCGCCACTCATCCACAGCAAAAGCTCGCGCCTTTCCGCTTTCACGATCGGGGCAATACCGCTGTCATCGGCCGCCACGCCGCCATTTTCGACTTTGGCCGCCACCGTCTTAAGGGAGGCGTAGCATGGCTGCTTTGGGCCATTGTTCACGTCTATCTCCTGGTCAATGTTGAGAAACGTGCGCTGGTGAGCCTGCAATGGTTGTGGCGCTACATCACCAAAGCGCGTGGGGTGCGGCTTATCTCCTGAAAACTTCGGCAAGCACGCATTCCCAGCTGTCACCCAAGCGTCACGCAAGCGCAAGCCAAGCGTCATGGATCCGTAACGCAAGCGTCAACTAAGCTGTCTAGATGTCCCCGCGCTTCAAGGCACCCACGGGAGACAGGGACAAATGAAACGCACTCAGCTGCTCGGCGCAGCAACCACACTCGCGGCGCTTGCGCTCGCATCCGCCCCCGCCATGGCACAAACCAAATTCGAGTTCTGGTATGGCTTGTCAGGCGACCTTTCGGAACGCGTCCAGGACATGTGCAAGGGCTTCAACGCGTCCCAGACCGATTACGAGATCGTCTGCGTCAGCCAGGAAAACTACGACAACACCCTGCAGAACACGATTGCCGCTTACCGTGCCAACAAGCAGCCCACCATCACCCAGATCTTTGACGCCGGCACGCTCGATTTAATGCTGTCCAAGGCCTATGTGCCGGTGCGCCAGTTGATGGAAGAGAACGGCTACCAGATCAACTGGGATGACTATTTCTCCGGCATCGCTTCCTATTTCTCAAATTCCCAGGGCGAAATGCTCTCCATGCCGTTCAATAACTCGACGGCGATGATGTATTACAACACCGATGCGCTGGAAAAAGTCGGCTTTGAAGGCCTGCCAGCCACTTGGGAAGAAGTGGAAGACGTTGCCCGCAAGATGAAGGCCGCTGGCTATGAATGCCCGATCGCCTTCGATCCGGCCGGCGCCTGGCAGTGGTTCGAGCAGTTCTCGGCCGTCCACAACCAACCTATCGCCACCAATGGCAACGGCTTTTCCGGTCTTGATGCCGAGATGGTTGTCAGCAAGGGCCTGTTCGTCAAGCAACTGACTTGGCTCAAGGCGATGTATGACGAGGGCCTGATGGTCCACAAGAGCACGGCCGCCGGCGAAACGCCGAACGACTCCTTTGTCAATGCCCGCTGCCAGATGAGCTCGAGCTCGGTTGCCGACCATGGCACCATTGGCAAGCAGGCCATCGAAGGCATGAACTGGGCCAATACCATGATCCCCGTCTGGGCTGGTACCGAACGTACCAATTCGCTGGTGGGTGGCGCGTCGCTGTGGACACTGCAGGGCAAGTCCGAGGAAGAATACAAGGGCGCCGCTGCGTTCTTCAACTACCTCGCCCAGCCTGAGCAGGCCCAAACCTGGTCCACCATTACCGGCTATATTCCGGTTACCAATACCGGCTTTGAAGCCATGAAGGCCAATGGCTTCTACAACGAAGCTCCCTACAAGGGCCGCGAGATGGCGATCGAAAGCCTGACCGCCACCCCGCCGACCGAAAACTCCCGCGGCATTCGCCTGGGCAATTACGCCTCGATCCGCGCCGAAATGGTCAAGACCATGCAGGACGTGATGTTTAACAACAAGCCGGTCGAGCAGGCCCTCCAGGAATTCGATGCCAAGGGCAATGAAATCCTGCGCCGCTTCGAAGCGACCTATGCCGGCCAGCAACTCCCCTGATCTGTTCTGAACCTGCCAAGCACGGGCGGCCAAACCGTCCGTGCCTTTTTCCCTTGTTTGGAGGCCAGCGTGGAACGACGGGCTTTTTATCGCAGCGGCACCCTGCCCTGGCTGCTAATCGGACCGCAATTGCTGCTGGTTCTGGTGTTCTTTTATTGGCCTACCGCACAGGCTTTATTTTGGGCGTTCACCCTGGAACAGCCCTGGGGCGGTGGCAATAGCTGGGTGTGGTTCGACAATTTCCTCAACATTTTTCGTGACCGGGAATATTGGGCAACCGTGGCTCGCAGCGCGTTTTACGCCATGATGACCACAGGCATGTCGATGGCCGTGGCCCTGACGCTGGCCGTATTCGTCGACCGCGCCCTTAAAGGCACGCGGCTGTTCCAGTCGGTCTTCGTTTGGCCCTACGCCATTGCCGCGCCTGCCGCAGGCGTTGCCTTCCGCTTCATATTTGCGCCCGAGTCCGGGCTCATCGGCTCGATCAACGAGATCTGGCCCGGCGTCTGGAACCCTGCCATCAATGGCACCCATGCGCTGGTTATGGTCATTGTCTGCCATGCCTGGCTCGGCATCGGCTACAATTTCATCTTCTTCCTAGCCGCCCTGCAGATGATCCCCCGCTCGATCACTGAAGCAGGCGCAATGGATGGTGCCCGCCCCTTCCGCCGCATGATCGATCTGCAGTTGCCCCTGATCGCGCCGACCGTGTTCTTCCTTATCATCATGAACCTGATTTCGAGCTTCACCGACAGTTTCGGACTGATCGACGTGATGACCGAAGGTGGCCCAGTCGGGTCCACCGAAGTGATGGTCTACAAAATCTTTTTCGATGGCTTCAAAGGCTTCGATTACTCGGGCGCTGCCGCCCAGTCGATCGTCCTCATGCTGCTCGTTATCGCACTCACCTTCATCCAGTTCAGATGGGTGGAGAAGCGCGTCCACTACAATTGAGGCCGTCATGATCGAACGTTCGCCGGTTTTCGACTTCGTCACCTACGCCGCGATGATCCTGGGGCTCTTCCTGGTGCTGGTTCCATTTTGGATCACGCTGGTCGCTGGCTCGCAATCCCTGCAGGAAGTGAGCCGCGTGCCCCTCAACCTATGGCCGTCCAGCCATTTGCTCGAGAACCTGCAGGCCGCCTGGACCCGCGCGGATCTGGGCCCCAAGATGGTTAACAGCTTCATCGTTGCCATCGGCGTCACGGCGGGCAAGGTCACCCTAGCCGCCCTATCGGCCTTCTCGATCGTCTTTTTCAACTATCGCGCTCGCATGGTCTGCTTCTGGATGATCTTCATCACCCTGATGCTGCCGCTCGAAGTGCGTATCGTCCCCACCTACGCCATCGCTGCCAATGCGCTCCTCCCGTTCCAGGCAATTCTAGACAGCTTCGGAATTACCTGGCTGATCCAGACGCTTTCGGGCGTGCGCATCGGGCTTGAGTGGAATTTGCTCAATTCCTATACGGGCCTGATCCTGCCGCTTGTTGCCACCGCAACCGGCACGTTCCTGTACCGCCAATTCTTCATGACCATCCCGGATGAGTTGGTGGAAGCCTCAAAGATGGATGGCGCCGGACCCATGCGCTTTTTCTTTGATGTGCTGCTGCCACTGTCGCGCACCAACATGCTGGCGCTCGCCACCATCATGTTCGTGTCAAGCTGGAACCAATATCTCTGGCCCCTGCTCATCACCACGGACCGCGCCAATTACGGCACCGTCGTCATGCAGCTCAAGGCCCTCATCCCTGCCCAGAACGGCACGCCCGACTGGAATGTCACCATGGCCGGCGCCCTCATCATCATGCTGCCACCGCTGCTTGTCGTTGCCCTTATGCAGCGCTGGTTCGTGCGCGGCCTTATCACCAAGGACAAGTAAACCATGGCTGCCATCACCCTTGCGGGCGTCAAAAAGCGCTATCTGAAAAACGACGTGATCCATGGCGTCGATGTCGCGATCGAGCCAGGCGAATTTGTTGTGATCCTAGGACCTTCGGGCTGCGGAAAATCAACGCTCCTGCGCATGATTGCAGGGCTGGAGGACATTTCCGAAGGCACCATTTCGATTGCCGGGACGGTGGTCAACACACTCGAACCCCGCGAACGCGGTTGCGCAATGGTGTTCCAGAACTACGCGCTTTATCCCCATATGAGCGTGCGCCAGAACATCGGCTACTCGCTCAAGGTCGCAGGCATGCCGCGCGCCGAGCGTGAGGCCAAGGTGCTCAAGGTTGCCCGCTCGGTCAGCCTTGAACCTTATCTGGATCGCAAGCCCGGCGAGCTTTCAGGCGGCCAGCGCCAGCGTGTGGCCATGGCCCGCGCCATGGTACGCGAGCCCAAGGTGTTCCTCTTTGACGAGCCCTTTTCCAACCTCGATGCCAAGCTGCGCGTGGCCATGCGCGCCGAAGTGCGCAATCTGCACCGTAGCCTGGGCGTCACCTCCGTCTTCGTCACGCACGACCAGACAGAGGCGATGACCCTCGCAGACCGGCTAATCATCATGAATGCCGGTGTCGTGGAGCAGGTCGGCAAGCCTAGCGAGGTTTACCACAACCCTGAAAGCCTGTTCGTCGCCGATTTCATCGGCTCGCCGGCCATGAACCTCATCCGCGGCTTTTTCGGCGAAGACGGTAATTTCCACCACGGCAAGGGCGGTTTGCTGCATCTGCCGGTCGCGGCTTCGGGCCTCGTGAGCCAGGAAGTCTCCATTGGCATCCGGCCAGAACTCGTGCGCCGCGTACCCGCCGGCAGTAAGGGCGCTATCGCGGCCGTCGTCGATTATATCGAAGAGTTGGGCGCCGCGCGGCTAGTGTATGCCAGTGCCAATGGCAGCCGTATTGTCACCGTCGATAATGGCAGTGATCCCTTGGCAACCGGCATGCCGGTCCATCTGGGCTTCAACGAAAACGATCTGCACATCTTTAGCAACGACACCGGCCGCCGCATCGCGTTGGGCGCCAGCCGCCCGGCCGTCGCCGATCATCGCATCACTGCCTGAGCAAGGGAGCACCCAAATGGGCAACATCATCGCAACGGGATTTAACGCCGGTTCGGACGACGGGGAGATGGAAAGCCTCGAGATCGATTTGCGGCACCTCGCCGACACGGGCGTGGACACGGTCGAGCTTGGTATTACCAGCGTCGATCTGATTGCAGGCGGCCGAATCATCCCCGAACGGCTCGAACGGCTCCTTGCCGTCACCGGCCAGTTCCCTTTCCGCTATACCCTCCATGGACTGGTCTCGTCCAATTTCATGGACCCCGACACGCTCCAATTCCAGATGCAGGCCGCCAAGGCGCTGGTCGAAGTGTGCGATCGGCTCGACGCCCGCATCCTGGTGCAGCATGGCGGCAGCCTGCGTGCCGATCAATTGCACCAGCGCGCCCAGGCCAATACTCTTGAGCGTGAGGCTTTGCATGAACTGGGCGAGTTCGCCCGCCCCTATGGTGTGCGGATCGCGTTCGAAAACATCTTCACCACCGAGTTGGGTCAATACCGCCAGACCCCGGCGGAGATCGCCGAGACCGTCAAGGCCGTGAACCACCCCAACGTCGTGGCGCTGATCGATTTCAGCCACGCCTACATAGAGAGCACCTACAAGGGTCTGAACTTCCGCGAGCAGATTGCCGCCATGGCGCCGGTCGCGGGCCATTTGCATGTGCATGACAGCTTTGGCCGCCCCCAGGCCTTCTACAAGGCGTTTCACCCGCAGGAAAACACCGCCATGGGCATTGGCGATCTCCACATGCCGCTGGGCTGGGGCGATATCGACTGGGACTCGATTTTTGCCGAACTCAATTTTCTGCCCGACACTGTCATGATGATGGAAATCGGCCGGCGCTACCGCAGCGAGCAGCCCGCTAGCCTCGTTCGCGCCAAGCAATTGGCTGGCCTTGGCGACCACGCGCTGCGCGCCGCCGAATAAAGTCATTGTATCAATAAAGAAGCGGCGCGGGACTTAGATGATCCCGCGCCGCTTTCGCATTCAGTGGCCCGCCGCGCTAGCGACGGGCCGTTTCTCAACTAAACAGCGATCTTGCCGCCACCCTGCTTGGTGATCACCACGACCGATGGACGCACCGGCAGGGCTGGATCGAAATCCGGCCAGCGGGTGGAGAGGTCCTCGTAGTAGGACACACGGCCAAAGCCTTCCCAATCGTCGCCGCCGTCACCCGGATGCTGCACGGCAACGAACGCCGTCTCGTCATTGGGGGTAAACAGCGGACCGCACATCTCGGCGCCAACTGGGACGCGGAAGAACAGTTTGGAGGTGGCGCGGGCATCGCCCTCGGTATCCACGGCCCAAAGACCATCGGTGCGGCCGGTGCCTGAAGGGCTGTTGCCGTCGGTCGAAACCCACAGCCGGCCAGCCGAGTCCACGGCGCAATTGTCGGGCATGCCGAACCAACCGTTGCGCGTCGTATCGGTTGAGAAGGTCGCGCCCACTTCTGCAATCGAAGGATCGCCGCATTTGAGGAGCACTTCCCAGCGGCCGGTGGTTGCAGCGAAGTCGCCGTCGTCTTCAGCGATTTCGATGACGTGGCCAAAGGCATTCTCGGCGCGCGGATTGGCAGCATCGATCTGCTCGGCCGTGCGGCGGGTATTGTTGGTCAGCATGACGAATACCTTGCCCGTCACGCCATTGGGCTGGATGTCTTCAGGGCGGTCCATCTTGGTGGCGCCCAGCAGATCGCCCGCCCGGCGCGTTTCGATGAGGACGTCAGCCTGGCTGGTGAAGCCGTTCTCCTTGGTCAGCGGGCCTTCGCCATGCACCAGCGGCAGCCAGGCCAGCGTGCCGTCTTCGGCAAACTTGGCGACATAGAGCGTGCCATTGTCCAGCAGATCCATGTTAGCGGCGCGGTCATCCGGGTTGAAGGTGCCGGCGGTCACGAACTTGTAGACGTAATCGAACCGCTCGTCGTCGCCGAGGTAGAAGACCACCCGGCCATCCTTGTTGACGATGGATTCGGCGCCCTCATGTTTGAACCGGCCAAGGGCCGTGCGCTTCTTGGGCACCGAATTGGCATCCATCACGTCAACTTCGACGATATAGCCGAAGCGGTTGGGCTCGTTTGGTTCCTTGGTGACATCGAACCGGTCATAGAAGTTGGCCCATTCATAGGAGCCTTCCGGAATGCCCAGGCGCTCGTAATTGGCAGCTTCAGGATGATCGGCCGGCAGTTCGCCCGAGAAATAGCCGTGGATGTTTTCCTCGGCCATGATGTAGGTGCCCCAGGGCGTCACGCCGCCGGCACAATTGTTGAACGTGCCGAACACCTTGGTGCCGCTCGGATCGGCTACGGTCTGCAGGCGGGCGTGACCGGCGGCGGGGCCGGTCAATTGCATTTCAGTATTGACCGTGATGCGGCGGTTGAGCGCGCCGTCCTTGACCACGGCCCATTTGCCATCGGTCTTGCGGATTTCAACGATCGAGCCGCCATGGGCTGCCAGTTCGACGTCGACCTGCTCCTTGCTCAGGGGGTTGAGCGTCATCTCGCCTTCGACGATGGTGACGAGGCCAGGGAACATCAGATGCGGGTTGGTGTATTCGTGGTTGACCACGAGCAGACCGTGCTCGGAGGAATCCTCAAAGGGAATATAGCCGACATAATCGTTGTTGTAGCCGAACTGTTTTTCCTGCGCGGCAGCCGTTTGCGCCGTCGGATTGAACTCTGGCGCATCGGCAAAGATGGCATCGCCCCAGCGGAGCAGGATATCGGCGTCATAGCCTTCGGCAACGTGGTGCTTGTCGTCGACACCGGCTTCCACTTCGGTGAAGGAGAAAGCCGAGCCGCCCTGCGCCTTGGCGTCTTGCGCCGTCAGGATCGCCAGCGGGCTCACGGTTGCGGCAATGGCCGAAACGGCAAGCGAACCCTGGAGGAACCCGCGGCGCGAAAAACGCGCGCTGATGAGTTCGCCCATGGTGGGATTGGCCGTCATGTTGCGCGGAGCCGCGTCAGCGGCTTCCAGCTGCGATGTTTTGAATATGGGGGTCTGGTCGTTCACGGGAAAAGCTCCTCAACAGCCTTTGGCGGGGCAAAGTTAAGGACCGCACATGACACTTGGGTGACAGTGGCTGCCTTCACTAGGCTGCGCGACGGCCTGCCGCAGTTCACGCCTCCGGCATCAGGGCATCGCGCTTTTGCAGCAGATAAAGCCGCACACCATTGTCGGTGCTTAGCCCGATGGCGCGTTCGTAAGCCTGCCGCGCTGCGTCCATCTGGTCTCCTAAGCGGCGCAGCAGATCCGCTCGCAAGGCCCAAAAAGGTTGGTAATCACGCGTCAGCGCCTCGGGCAAATTGCGCAACTCGTCCAGCCCTGCCCGGGCCCCGTTCGCCTCCGCCGCTGCCGCAGCCAGGCCGACGAGATTGCTAATCGTGGGCGCCTGGCGCGCGAGCAAAACATGCAGCGTCCAAATCGGGTGCCGCATGTCCGCCCCGCTCAGGCGTGACTGGACAATTGCCGATTGAATAGCTGCTTCGAGCTGAAACCTTCCCGGCTGTTTCAGCCGTCCAGCGCTATGCAGCAAGGCTTCTGCCTCACGCGCCATGGCGAGGTTCCATAAGGCAACATCCTGCTCGGCCAATGGAACATAGCAGTGCCCCACACGCCGTGCGCCGGCTCGGCTCTGGCAAAACAGCATGAGCGCCAAGAGCCCCAGGGCTTCCGCATCGTTCGGGCGCAACTGCACCAGCACGCGTGCTAGCCAGATCGCTTCTTCCGCCAGCCCCTTCTGCCCTATATCGTCTGTGCCGGTGCCGTCCCAGCCCTGCCCATAGGCGGCATAGATAGCTTCAAGCACGAATTCCGACCGCTCGGGAAGTTCGTCTTGCGCCGGCACCTCAAAGGCAATGCCGATGTCCCTGATGCGCTGCTTGGCCCGGCTCAACCGCCGCGCCATGGTATCGGGCGCAATCAGGAATGACGAGGCGATCCGCTGCGCCGTAAGACCCAGAACGGTTTGTAGCATCAGCGGGGTGCGCGCCGCCTCATCGATGGCCGGGTGGGCGCATACGAACAGCAATTCAAGCCGCTTGTCGGCAATGGTGGGCGGCGCCTCGTATTCGGTTTGGCTCAACAGGAGAACGCTTGGCGCAGCATTGGTGCGCACCTTGCCCGAGCGCGCCAGATCCTTGAGCCGATTGCGCGCTGCGACCAGCAACCAAGCTTCGGGGTTTTCCGGCACACCCCCGTGGGGCCACGTCTCGAGGGCCTTGGCAAAGGCCTCGCCAAGGGCGTCTTCGGCGAGGGCCACATCACGCCAGGCACGCGCTAGATAGGCCAAAAGGCGTCCGTAGGAATCGCGGGCAGCGCTTTCCGCCGCCCGCGTGCCCTGATTTACTGGTGCGTCCAGCATCTCAGCCGTTAGTGGGTGGCGGCAATACCGGCCGCACTTCAGTGGCGCCAACCGAAGCCGACGGGCTCCGCGCGGCCCAAGCCAATGCCGCGTCGAGATCGGCGACCTCGACCACGACATAACCCGCAAGCTGCTCTTTGGTCGCTGCTACCGGCCCATCCTGCACCATGCGCTGGCCGTTCTGGAGACGAACGGTCGTCGCGGTCCGCGGCGGCATCAAGCCGTCTCCCCGGAGCACGATGCCCGCTTCGTAGAGCGCGCCGATATAGGCGTTCCAGGCGCCCCAGTAACCACCAGCTGCCGCCGGATCGTTGATCTTGGCAAATTCGGTTTCCGTCTCGTAGAACATGAGCATGTATTGCATGTGCGTCTCCCGTGTCGCTTAATTGCGCATTATCGGGACTGGATATCCAGCCCGAATTTCAACAAGGCCGTGGCATCGCCAAACCCTTGTTTGCCGAGGCAGGACAATCCCCCTCTGCAACACCGACGCGCTTGCTCGACGCAAACGGACAAGAGCTCGAAAATAATTCACAGGCGTCCCAGCGCCCTGTCACGGAGGGTTCATGTGCCCGCTCTAAGCACCGCTCGAAACTGGAGATGGATGAAGATGACACTCAAATTCGTGGTCATGAGCGATCTGCACCTGCTCGGCGAGGGCGAACTGTCGCTGACGCTCGACACTGCTGCGCGCCTCGAACAAGCCATCGATGCAGTAATCGCGCGCTTTGGCGATGCCGATTTCTGCATCCTGGCTGGCGACCTGGCCGACCTTGGCGAGGCAGTGGCCTATGAACGGCTCAAGTCTATCATCGCCCGCATGCCCATTCCCGTTCACATTACCCTTGGCAATCACGATGATCGCCCCACTTTCCTCTCCGTCTTCGGCGAGGATCATGCCGCCGAGACGGGCAAGATCGACAAGGTCATCGACCACGAGGGCTATCGCATTATCCTGCTTGATTCATCCGAGCCTGGCCGGGTCGATGGCGTGCTGGAGCCGGTGCAGATTGATTGGCTCAAGGCGCGCTTGGCCGAGGCAATGGACCGGCCGGTCGTTGTCGTGCTGCACCACAACGCCAATGCTCTCCATATCCATTCGGACGATATCCGCATGCTGGAGCCCGATGCTTTCATCGATGCGCTCAAGACCCATCCTGACATCCGCCAGGTAATTGCGGGCCATGTGCACCTGACCTCAACCGCCTCCTGGCGCGGCCTCAACTTTACGACGCTTGCCGGCGGGCATTATTCGGTTGGTTTCACCATCGACCAGCCTGAAACCGAATTCCCCCGCCTTGCCGGTCCTGGCCAGATGGCCATCGTTGTCGGCACGCCCGATCGCACCACAATCCTCTTCGACGACTTCATCCACGGCAATGAAGAGATTGCGCTTGAAGCCGAGCGGGCGCTCGAGACCGCTTGAGGGTACCTGCGACAAAGAAAATCGCCTGGTTCGGGGGACAGTGAACCAGGCGACAGTGTGCACGGGATGTGCACCGCGGTTCCAACAGTGCCCGCTAAGCCTAGCAGCCAAGCAGGATGAGGCAATAAACGCAGGTTAAGTAGTCTGGTTATCCGTTTTCGAAGGGCGAAACCTTAGCCGCGTTTACCAGCCTCCTTGCCAGCGCTTGACTTGAGCGTAGCAACATCGGCATCTCGGCCGTATTCGAGGGAAAGAAACACCATGTCTAACAATCTCATCATGAGCCTGCCACGCGCCGCTTTTCTGGCGGCTTGCCTGTTTGCCGCTACACCATTTGCCGCCACTGCACAGGATGCTGTAGCAGTTGAGCCATCCCGCGTTACCCTGCAGCTGGCAGATGGTACCGAAGTCGGCGAATACACCATCGCTGATGTCGGCGTTTATCTGTCCGAGACCATCGGCATGGAAGGCGAAGCTTCAACGACCGATCTCTCCATGTCGCTGAGCACCATCACCCCGCTCGATCCCGCTCTGCTCGAATGGGCCGCCCAGACCGGCGCCGAGGGTGAAAATTTGCGCACCCTGTCCATTGTGACCAGCGCCGGCGACGGCAGCACCAAGGGCAAGATGCGCTACGAAGTCACCGGCGCTCGCGTCACCTCGCTGTCGATCAGCCATTCGACTTACGCAGCCGCCAGCGTTTCGCTGCAAGTATTGGCCGAGACAGTGACGCTGGACGGCATCGCGCTCAACTGAGCGTAGACCTGCAATCTAAAGAGCCGCGACTGGCAACAAACGCGGCTCTTTCAAACAGGGTAAACTCGACAAGTAAAAACGGGCTTTTGCTGCCTCACTCTTCCAAACAGAACTGAAGCGGGCTGCACCGGCGACTTGCATTAAAGCTGATTCCGGCGCGGCGTAGCGATGCTAGGCCAGTTGGGCGTGTCGCGAACCGCTCATCATCCTTCCAATCGCGTCGAGGAGTGCAACATCACCTCGCCGCTGTTCAGCATTTTCGTCGTGTTCAACGCGGCCATTGGCAATGCCCTCGTACATGCCCAGCAACGCCTCCGCGACGATCAGGGGCACACCGCCTTGCGCAAGGATTGCCAATCGGTCCTCACGTGGAATGAACACTGGCTTAACTGGGCGGCCGAGCACTTGCGCAAAGGCAGCGGCCACATCATTGGAGCTCCAGTCCTGCGCCCCGCGTAGCTCGACGATCCGGTCTCCCGAGAACTCGTCACTCAGCAATTGGGCGGCAGCGCGCCCCACGTCTTGCGTGCTTACCATGGGGACCCTTTGCGTAAGCTCAAGAAAACTGGGAAGAACGCCTTCTGTGGTCACTGTTTCGGCCATTTCGCTCCATGTCTCGACGAAATAGCCGGGCCGTAGAAAAGTGGTTGAGGGTGCTGATCCTCGCAGATGCTTTTCCAGGGCATTTAGCGTTGCAATGACACCTGTGCCGGTTTCATGCTGAGCACCGATGGACGACAAAACGGCGATTTTTGGCACTTGCGCTTTGTGAACGGCGTTAGCAAGGGCACGACCCACCTCGTCCGCCCGCTTGTAAGGATCACCGCTCGATGGTGGAGGGCAGAGCAGGAACGCTCCAGTGGCATCCTTCAGCGCCCCGGTTAGGCGTGCCTCGTTGTCGATATCGGCGATGGCTATTTCGGCACCGGATTGTCTCCACCTGTCGGCATGCTCCTGCTTGCGAACAACCACCCGAACCGGCTTGCCCATGGCAATCAGCGCTGCCGCCGTTTCGCCCCCTGCTCTTCCATTTGCGCCTAATACAACAAACATCTGCGTTCTCCTTTGCTAATAGGCGGGAGGCTAAGCTGCAGCTTGCCATGCGTCCAATGCATGAACTATATCGATGTTATGCGTGAAGCGGATTTTAGAGCTGTCGACCTAAACCTTCTGGTCGTGCTTGTAGCGCTGCTGGAGGAGCGAAATGTCACGCGAGCGGCCTTGCGCCTGGGCATGAGCCAACCTGCCACCAGCCGGGCATTGGCTCGCCTGCGCGTGCTGTTCGCCGATGCGCTCTTGGTAGACGGGCCTGGAGGCTATTTGCTGACCGCCCGCGCCGAAGAGATGCAGCCATTGCTGCATGGCACACTGGGAGGTGTACGCCAGTTGTTAGAAGGACGGGCATTCGACCCGCAAAAAGCAACCGGCCTGGTGCGGCTGCTGATGATTGATCTTGAAGCGGCCGTACTTGCTCCACGCCTGATCAACATTCTCGCCGAACAGGCGCCCTTGCTCGATCTCGAAGTAGTGCCACCAGGGAGCCAACCTTTGGCGTCGCTCACCGCCAGCGAAGTGGATGCCATCATTGGGGTTGTCGAAGCTGCGCCTGCGGGCATCCAGAAGCGGACACTCTACCAGGATGAATTCGTTACCCTGATGCGCCATGCCCACCCAGCGGCCAGCCAGACCCTGACTTTGGATCGATATGTCAAGCTCGAGCACATCGTGGTCAGCATCACCGGAACGGGCCGCGCCTGGGTGGATGAAATGCTTGCGCGCGAGGGCTTGGCGCGCCGCGTCAAAGTGCGGGTGCCAAGCTTTTTCGCAGCCCTGGAGATTGCTGCCCGCTCCGACCTCATCATGACCCTGCCCGCAAGCCTCGCGCGCACAGCGGCCGGCATGGGGCGATTTGCCGTCGCGTCACCGCCTCTCAAACTGGGCAGTTTTGCAATGAGCCTTGCCTGGCATGCCCGGCACCAAGATGATGCCCGGCACTCCTGGCTGCGGAAAGCCATCGTCAGCGCCTTGGCAGAGCCCGATGCCCGCTGACCGGCTTCATCGCCAGCACGTTTGAATTGGCGCAAACCCAGGCAGTTCTGCTTGGAGCCGGGAAATTCTTGGAGGGCGTGCCATTGGTTCAGGCTATATCGGCAAAAGAGCCTGCCATGGCTGCCTTTTGCAAGGCTTCGAAAACGGCGAAGCGCTGGCCATGTAGCTCAGCAATGCCGCCCTTGGTGGGTTCGAATATTTGCTGCACTCGGGTCATCTGCGACATTGCCTCAGGCATGTTCCGGTATGTTCCGGCAGCCAAGGTGCCCAGGATCGCGGAGCCAAGCAGTACCGGCTCCTCCGCTTCGGTGACCACCACTGGCAGTTGCGAGATGTCGGCTAAAAGTTGCCGCACCAAGTTGCTCCGTCCGGCACCCCCGCTGATGACAATCCGACGAACGGGCGCTCCATGCTGCGCCTGAACCTCAAGGATTTGTCGCAGACCATAGCCAATGCCGCTCAGTCCAGCGACATAGAGGGCAACCAAACTCGCTTCGGACTGGTCCATTCCTAGTCCGGCAATGATCGCGCGGGCATCCGGATTGGCAAAGGGGGCGCGATTGCCAAGGAATTCGGGCACGACGTGAACGCCATTGGCGATCCGTATGGTCTCCGATTCCGAGCCCGCTTGCCGAATTGCTTCCCGGGTGAGGTAGGTAAGAAGGGAAAGTCCCGCAGCAGCGGCCTTCCTGCTGGCTTCCACTTGCGCTGGATGCAGTGCAACCAAGCGGTCGATTGCCGCTCCGGCGGCCGATTGCCCGCCTTCGTTGAGCCAGAAACCAGGCAGCATAGCATCGAAATAAGGTCCCCAGACGCCCGGAACGAATTGTGGTTGACCGGTCGTGGTCATGGTGCACGAAGAGGTACCGAACACATAGGCCATGTTCTCGTGTGGCTCGCCAATGGCGCCAAGTGTCCCGACTCCACCGGCATGAGCGTCGATAAGCCCAGCGGCAATTGGCGTTCCCTCGGTAAGCCCCATTTCGCGCGCAGCTTGCGGCGTCAATCCACCAACATTGGTCCCAGGCGGCACGACATGGACGCCGATGCGGGAGAAGCCTTCTTCTGCCAGTTCCGCAAGGCCCACCGCTTTGAAATAGCTCTCGTCCCAACGCTTTTCATGGGCGAGATAGGTCCATTTGCATGTGACCGTACAAGACGAACGCGCCGTGCTGCCACTGGCGCGCCAGTTCAGATAATCGGCAAGGTCGAAAAAGTGTGCGGCTTGCGCGAAAACAGCCGGGCGGTTTTCTTTTAGCCACAGCAATTTAGGCGTTTCCATTTCTGGCGATATCGTGCCGCCGACATAGCGCAGAGCGTCGGGAGCAAGTTCGTTGATACGCTTTGCCTGACCGACTGCCCGATGGTCCATCCAAACTATAATGTTGCGTTCGGGGTCTTCCGAGGGGCCGACCGGGAGCGGCTCACCATCTTGCCCAATTACCACCAGCGAACACGTCGCATCGAATCCCATGCCACCAATGGTCGCGGGATCGACACCGGCCGTGGTCACAGCTTCCCTGACCGAAGCACAAATTGCTCTCCAGATGTCGTTGCCCGACTGCTCAACGATCTCACCGGCTTCATGAAAGAGGGCGATGTCTCGCTTGGCAGAAGCGAGCATGTTGCCGTTGGCTGTGAACACACCGGCGCGGGCGCTCCCGGTGCCAACGTCGATACCAATGAAATGCCGAGCGCTCATGCCGTTCTCCTAGAGATCAACGGTGGTGGGCAGGATGACGAGGTCCCGCACCGTTACGCCCTTTGGACGCGTCACCATGAACAGCACCGCCTCGGCAACCTCCCGAGGTTGCATCAGGCTACCGTTGGCCAAGGCTTCTTCCATTTTCGCCTGCGGCCAATCCTTGAGCAGAGCCGTGACTACGGGACCCGGCGCAACAGCACCCACGCGCACGCCGTCATTGGCAATCTGGCGGCGCAGAGTGTGTACGAAGGCCTGCACGGCAAATTTGGACGCCGTGTAGATCGGCTCCCATACCACCGGCACCAGACCTGCAATCGAGCTGGTTACCACTACGTCGCCCGATTTCTGCGCAACCAGATGGGGCAGGACCGAGCGGATGGCGCGGAAGGTGGCGTTGATGTTGAGATCAAGCATACGCTCCCATTCATCCGGATCGCCATCCACGATCGGGCCGCCGACATAGGCACCAGCATTGGCATGAAAGATGTCGAGCCCGCCGGCGACGGCCAGGATGCTGTCCTTGAGGCTGTCCAATTGCGCCCGATCAAGCAAATCGGCCTTGACCATATAGGCACCCACGCCAAGCTCGGCGACGAGTTCATCGAGCCGAGCGCCATCGCGATCGATGAGCACCACCTTGGCGCCTGCCGCATGCATCAGGCGGGCGCATTCAAGCCCGATACCCGAGGCAGCGCCGGTCACGGCGGCGACTTTGCCGCGTAGTTCGTCAGACATTGTATTCTCCTATAGTCAGCCGCGACCGTGCGAGACGCGACTGCGGCGTGCCAGCGAGTCCACGATGACTGCAATTGCAAGCACGGCGCCGGTAATCATGTAGCGCAGCGAGGACGAGAGATTGAGCAGCGTCAATCCGTTGGAAATTGCCTGGATAACGATAATGCCCAACACGGCCGACCAGGCGCTGCCCCGGCCACCAAATAGGCTCGTGCCTCCGATAACCGCCGCCGCGATGGCATTCAAATTAACGTCACCAGTGCCTGCCTGCTGACTTGATGACGCCAAGCGCGAAGCGCCCAGGATTCCGCCGGCGGCTGCGAGGGTCGAGCAGATGACAAAGGCTGACATATAGATGCGGTTGACGTTGATACCCGCGCGGCGGGCAGCTTCACGATTGCCGCCCACAGCGAACATGGAGCGGCCCCATTGGGTGCGGGTGAGACCGTAGTTGAGAACCACGGCGATCAAAACGAACAACATGAACATCCATGGCATTCCGCGTCCTAGATTGAGGTACCAAGCGGCGATGCCGAGTGCGACTGTGAGTGCGATTGCCTTGGCAAGAACGAGACGCATGGCAAGTGGCGCCAGCCCAGCCTGAACCCGCCGTTGACTGGTGCGCCAACCTGACCCTGCCAAGAGAACACCGGGCAGAACTGCGAGAGAATAGGATAGCCAGTCCGGCATGATCAGCACTTGGCCGAAGCGAACGAGATCGGACTGAAATGGGAGGTTGATCGAGCCGGTGGACCCGAGCAGGTATAGCTGCATACCCAAGAGAGCCAATAGGCCCGCAAGCGTTGCCACGAAGCTGGGCATGCCCAAGCGGGTGTAGAAGACCGCATAAACGACCCCGACGAGAGCACCGGTGCCCAGCGCCGCAATGATCGCCAACGGAAGGGGTATGCCTGAATTGACCCACAGAACACCAAGGATTGCGGAAGCCAGGCCACTCATTGAGCCAACGGATAGATCGATCTCGCCAAGCATCAGTACGCAGACAATTCCAAGGGAGATAACACCCACGGTGGCACAATCGAACAGCAGATTGACCAGATTGTTGGGAGCAAGGAAAACGGGATTGAGGGTCGTGAATACAACAGAGATGATGATCAAGCCGACGATCACCGGCAGCATGCCAAGATCACCAGATCGAACACGGTCGAGGAACCCCCGGATAGCGCCGGAGAAGCTCTCGTCATTGCGGACCCGGGTGTCGGCCCGGTCCAGAGTTGCGGAAGAATTCGGATCAGGGTTCGTCATAGTCCCAATTCCCTGCTGGCAGCCTGATCGGCGCGTGACTTCTGGCGGCGTGTTACGGAGTTCTCGGCAGCACCGGTAATGGCTGCAATAAGCTCATTATGGGATGTCTCGGCATTGAAGACGCCGTTGTTCTTGCCCAGCCGCAATACGACGATCCTGTCGGCGACGGCACGAACGTCCTCCATGTTGTGGCTGATGATGATCACGCCCAAACCGCGATCCCGCACGCGTTCGATGAGGTTGAGCACTTCGGCGGTTTGAGCGACACCCAAGGCTGCCGTAGGCTCATCAAGCATGATGATCTTGGGCTGCAGCAGCAGCGAACGGGCAATGGCGACGGTCTGGCGTTGTCCGCCGGACAAGGATGCGATGGGTTGCCGGACTGACGGAATGCGCGCTGCAAGCTCTCGCAACAAAGACCAAGCGCGAAGTTCCATGCCCACTTCATCGAGCTGCCAGGGCGAGACTTCGTGGCCAAGGAACAGATTGGCGACAACATCCAAGTTCTCGCAGAGAGCAAGGTCCTGGAACACCGTCGCTATACCCAACTCCAGCGCCTTGCCCGGACCGTTGAGTTCGACCCTCTGCCCCAAATACTCGATCGTTCCGGCACTAGGCTGGAAAACACCGGCAAGTATCTTGACCAAGGTTGATTTGCCCGCACCATTGTCGCCGACCAGAGCGACGACTTCGCCGGCATGAACATCGAGATCAATTTCCGTCAGTGCGGAAACAGCCCCAAAGTTCTTAGATATGCCGCGCAGTTTGAGGATGGGCTCAGTGGCCGGTTGAATGGATGCGCTCATTTGACTGTTCCTCGAAATATTGGCTCCGCCAATCAAGGCGGAGCCTTGGGGATCGTGCCTACTGGATGCCCAGCTCGCTGCAGCCTGCCGCGTATTCTCCTGTGCAAACGTCAGCCGCGGTCTGAATACCGGCGTCGAATATCTCGGCCTTGATGTTTTCACGGGTAACCACAGCTGGCGTAAAGAGCTGTGAGGGCGTGTCGTACAGCGTGTGCGTCGATTGCGGGACTTGCCCCTTCATCAAAGCCACTGCGACCTCGGCAGCAGCAGCCGCAACAATCTCCGAAGGCTTGGAGATCGTGTTGTACTGATCGCCAGCAATAATCAGCTGAAGTGCGGCAATGGTGGCGTCGTTGCCCGAGACTGGTGGCACCGGATCAACACCAGCAGCTTTGAGCGCCGCGATCGTACCGCCTGCGGTGCCATCATTGGCCGCCACTACGCCCACGATCTGGTCGCCAAAGCGCGTGATCTGGCCGGCCACCCATTCCTGCGCTGCTGGCGGCGCCCAGTCAGGCGTATCAAATTCGGCCAGCGTTTCGTAACCCGATGCATCAAGGGCCCGATCGATACCGTCTCGGATCAACCCGGCGGCTGCGTCAGTAGGCGAGCCGTTGACCTGCAGGACGCCTGAACCATCTGCAATGCCTTCAGCCTTGAGGTGATCGACGAGGGATTGCGCAATGGCAAACCCGATGCCCTCATTGTCGAACGACACGTAATAGTCGGCCGGGAGGGCCGGAATGGGCCGATCATAGGCGATGACCTTCACATCCTGGGAATGTGCGATCTCAACCAATGCGGCAGCAGCTGAAGAGTCGACTGGATCAAGGACGACGATGGTCGCGCCTTGCGCGATCACGGAATTGAACTGCTGCTGCTGAAGAGAAGCATCAGCATTGGCATTCTGATAGATAAGGGTGCAGTCGGCGCAAAGCCGGTTCATAGCTGTTTGGAAGCCTGGCCAATCATGCTTCTCGTAACGGGTAGATGCCTGGTCGGGCATCAGGAATGCTACGGTGGTTTGAGCGTTCGCAACAGCTGCTCCGCTTAAGGAAATCGCCAGTACAGCTGCAGTTCTCATAGTGCTTTTGGTCATCATTGCTCCTCCAAGAGTCGTAATTATCCCGACATCGTCGTCGGGGTTGACGCCAAACGCGGGGCGAACGCACCCTGTCGTGATCAAGACGTGAGGTCTTGATCCGGTGCATGTTCCGGCCGCGAGTGGATTTTAGTGCCTGGCTAAGGCGAGTTTGTCGTCACGCCAGAGCTGTTAGTCTGCCGTGGTGTCTAAGAGTACTAGCATCAAGCCGCCTCCTCGAAGCTTTTGTTTTCCAACAGCAGACGCCTAAACTGCGTCGGGGTTACACCGCGCAAGGTCAGGAACTGCCGATTGAAATTGGATACGTTGTTGAAACCCGATGCGAAGCAGACTTCAGTTACCGAGTTGAACTCGGACGACATCAACAATTGACACGCCAGGGTGACGCGCAAGCGGTTGACATATTTGGTCAGCGATTGGCCGGTGTGCCGGCGAAAGCTGCGCGAGAGCGTGGATGGTGTGACGCCAGCCAATCGAGCCAATGTTGCTTCGTCTAGAAGCTCGGTCAGATTGTTGTTGATATAGCTCAGCACCTCGTTGATGCCGGTCGACATGAACCCCGACGGGTCAGGCAGGTAATGCTGGCTGGTTAGCGTCTGCGCGCCGTGATCCCGGTCGAGCTCCGCGATGATGCCCAAGAACAGCGTGATCCGGTCGACACCCGAGGCATGAAGGAGGTTCTCCATGTTCTTGGCGATGCGTGAGGATGTTTGCTCGCTGAACAGCACCCCAGCGCGGCTGCGCTCAAACAGGTGCCGCGTAGCGGTCAGCTCAGGGAAGCAGTTGATGGTGCGAGTGATAAAGTCTTCGGTGAATTGCATTACCCGGCTGCGCAACGGGACGCTGTCGTTGTCGCCGATTTCGCTGATCCAATTGTGCGGCAAATTGGGTCCGACAAGCACAAGATTGCCAGGTTCGAACTGGCCGATGAAGTCGCCAATAAAGAAGCGGCCGGAAGTGGCGCAAACAAGGTGCAATTCATATTCAGGATGGAAGTGCCAACGCACGGTATGGAATGGATAGCCGTGCTCCCAGGCCTTGAAGGATTCCCGTTCGCCGATGCGGACCAGCTCAAGATCAGGTTGCATTATGCCCTCCCATAAACCGTCAGCGTCTTTGCCTCAGGTCCAGTGTGGGCTGGGTTGATCCCGGCTTCCACAGTTGAGACGCTACAATGATCCAAACCCTCACGCTACTACGGGCTTGTCATCCTGCTTGTACTATTTTGTCGTTCTCCGGATAATTTTGGTCATTATGTATTATGCCGATGTACGTAGCTCAAACGGCGCGGCACTTGTGCGAAAGGCCCGCTTCAAGAGCGGGCCTCTGCTTAGTCGCTGCGTGCTCCGGTTAGGGAACAACATTTAGGACGTGCCCTACGGCAACCGCGTCTGGAGACTAACTCCGTTAGAACTCGCTCCAGTCCTGCTTGACCGCAGCATTGCCGTGGCTGAGGTAGGATTTGGCCGCTGACTTCACCTTATCCTGCAGGGCACGAATGCCAGTCTTTGCCATCTTGGCCTGAGGCGCTGTCACAATCTGCGCTTCGCTGCGGCCGTCGATCTTGAACACATCGACGATCTTATCGAGCTCAACGGCCTGGGCTTCGGTCTGCTCGATGGCGGCGTTGGTTTGTTCCACCAGTGCCGCGTTGTGCTGGGTCATCTCGTCCATCTGCCGAACGGCGGTGGTCACTTCGGCAATCGCCGAGGACTGCTCGCCGCTAGCCGAGGAGATAGCTTGCATCAGCGTGCTGTTCTCACGCACGGCAAGGAGGATGGCCTGCAGCTTCTGAGCGGCGTTGTCCACCAGCTTGGTGCCGCCGCTGACTTCTACCGAGCTTTGCTCGATCAGTGCCTTGACGTCGGACGAGGCTTGCGCAGCCGATTGAGCAAGCCGGCGCACTTCAACGGCAACCACGGCAAAGCCCTTGCCCGCTTCACCGGCACGCGCCGCTTCCACCGAAGCATTGAGGGCGAGGAGATTGGTCTGAAAGGCGATGTCGTCGATCAAGCCAATGATGTTGGAGATCTTAGCCGAGGAGGTGCTGATGCGGTCCATGGCATGGGTGGCCTGTTCCATCACCTGGCCACCCTCATCGGCAAGCTGGGCTGCCGACTGGGTGCGCATGGCAGCGTCCTGCGCCTTTTTGGCGTTGTCGGTCACCGTTGTGGCAAGCTGCTCCATGGCAGCCGAGGTTTCCTCGATAGCGGCAGCCTGCTTGGTGGTCCTTTCGGCCAGATCATTGGTGCCCGCCAGGATTTCGCCGGTGGCGGACTTGAGGGCACGCGAGGTGCCGCGTAGCTGGGAAACCACATCGCTCAGCGTGTTGGCGACTGCATTGGTGTCGTCCCGCAGGGCGGCAAAAGCGCCCCGGTAAGTGCCTTCCATGCGCTGGGTGAGATCAGTCCGGGCAAGAGCCGCCAGCACGTGGCCAGCCTCGGTCAGCCCTGCCGAGACGGTCTCGAGCATGCCGTTGAAGTTTGTCGAGATGCGGTCCATATCGTTGTCGCCGAACTTGCCTTCAATGCGCTTGGAGAAATCGCCTTCCACTGTTGCCTCGACCACCTTGTCGAAGGCGCCCTGGAAATTCTGCATCATGCTAGCGCGCGCCGCTGCAGCCTGAGCCCGGGCCGCTTCGTCCTGGCTCATCGCCGCGACCTTGATGCCGTTTTCCTTGAACACCTGAACAGCTGCCGCCATGGCGCCGATTTCGTCCTGCCGTTCAATATAGGGGATTTCCGTCTGCAGATCGCCCTGCGCCAGATCGCTCATGGACTGGGTGATACGCCGGATTGGCTTGGCAATGGCCTTCATGCCGAAAATAGTCGAGCCGATGAGAACAAGCACGACGATGGCGCCGAGGATCAAATTGATCATCTGCGCAAACTGCATCTGGCTGGTCATGGAGACATTTTCTTCCGCAGCACGCGCTTTGGCGATCTCCATGCCTTCCGCAAAGAGGGTGTTCATCTCACTTGCAGTCGTATCCATTTGGGCAAGAATAGATGCTCGGGCAGTGCTCGTTGCATCGGTGATCGTAGAGCCGGGCGTGAGCTCGCTGGCTATGACCGTACCCAGTTCCTGAGTGTGCCCGATATAGATGGCTGCCAAGGCTTGTAGTTTCTCCACACGCTCCTTGTTGGACGCCGAAAGCATGGCGTCATGTGCTTCCTTGAGCAGCGGCGTCATCTCGGCATATTCGGCGTCCGCCATCTCCTTGGCAGTTGCCAGCCCATCAGGATTTGTTGCGAGCCGCATGGCGCGGGTACCGACGCGCAAGCCTTGCAGCGATCCCTCGGCATCAACGATGTTGCGCGCAATGATCGACTGCGTCATCGCGGCGTTCGATGCCGCAGAGATCGACTGATTGGAAACGACGGCTACTGCCAGCATGCCGACAACCAGGGCGACACCCAAGCCAGACGATACAGCCAGCTTGGAGCCCAACTGCATGCGCGAAAGAATACCCATAACACTCACCTAACCATCCCATCCAAGCCGCAGCTGTGGAGGAAGTTGCCCAATTGTCGAAGGACATAGTGCAAGGGTGCGTATCGTCCCAACGAGGTGACACGATTGCTTCTGTTCGATCTGGTTGATCTATGAATGATTTTGATTAAAAAGCGGTAAGCTGTTCGCAGCGCTGTATTTCCAAAGCAGTCTTAAACTGTTCCGATGCAACAGCGGTACTGCTGACAAGCGAGCCACTGGCCGCATGCGGAACCCTGTGGAAGTTTTGCGCGAGACATCCTTCAGGTCGCCAGCACATTCCCGTCGCGTCACCTGTTCAACAAGCGGAGCGGCAGTCGCAGGTCGTGATCAAGTAATGGTGGCGCACCCGACAGAATTCGAATCTGTGACCTCTGCCTTCGGAGGGCAGCGCTCTATCCAGCTGAGCTACGGGTGCATGCCGTCGTGCGAAGCTGCCCCCGCCGAACAGCGGCAATTTAGCCAAAGCCGTTGCGCGGCGCAACCCGGCTTGTCGCTGAATTCAGAAGCCATCCTCAGTCGCGTGCGAGGACGATCAGCCGGTCGCCTTGGGCAAACTCAACTGCCACCGACTTGGCTGGGCTGACGACGATGCCATTGGCCGCCGCGCCGGGGCGTGGGCGGTGGTAGCCCAGCGCCACTTCGTTCCGGCGGCGCGCAGCCTCCGTGACGGTATAGAAGTTCACCTTACGATCTGTTGCGACATAATCCTCGATGGGACGCATGTAGATTTCCGAGCCTTCCTCGTCGAGCAGATCATCGAATATCGCGGCAAGGCTGTCGTTCTCGGATGCCTGCGCCAGCATGAGGCTGACGAGCTTGTTGGACACCACAAAATCGTCCGCTCGCGTCACTTCGGCCAGTTCGCGATTGCGGACATCCACCATCTCGGACACGACCTTGACGTGGGTTTGCGCCGCATCGGCGATCTGGCGCAGATGGAGCAGCGTCACGAGCGTGCGGGTGTCGGTGGGCTGCGCTCCCAGCAGATCGGAATAACCCAGCACCAGCACATGATCATAGGCGGGAATATCGAGCGCTTCGAGCGCCGAGCGGCTGGTGGTGTCGATGCGCCCGTATTGCACCGAGAGATTGCTGCTCGCGACCGACAGATTGCCCACCACATCGTCCAGATCCGGCGTATCGGCGGCAATGGTCAGAACCGAGCCTTCGGCGACATAGCGGCTCAGTTCATGGGCAATGATCGGCGCGCGCCGGTTCCACCCCAGGATCAGCACATGCTCGGGCCGGTTCGGACGCGGCTGCGCCGTTTGAAGCGCTTCCCGGTCAATGGGCGCACTCGGATTGGCGATGCGGATTGCAGCGTCGTCCTCGGCAATGATGATGACGCGGCTGCCCGGCTCGATGATCGTGTCCATCGGCGGGTTGAGGCTGACCACGCCTTGGGATGACACCAGCCCGATCAGCGTCGAGGCTTCATAGGCCATCATCGCCTCGCCGAAGCTGCGCCCTTCGAGCCCAGGCTGGGGAAGGGTGTAGATTTCGCAGCCCTCGAAATCGAGCAGTTCGGAATAAACCGCCGATAGCCCCGACTGGCGGGCGGAATGAACCACGATGCGGGCGATGAGATCATCGGCCAACACCAATTGCGCTTCGGCGCCGCCCACCACGCGCGCCACTTCGGCGCTCTTGGCGTCGCGGATTTCTGCAGCGATCCGGTACAGCTCCGGCCGGCGCCGCGGATCATGCACCAGCGCCAGGATGGTTTTGATCACCTGGCTATCGGCCTCGGACGGCTCCGCTTCGCCGGGCGACAAGACGATGATCGAGCGCGCCTCCTGAGGCGACACGATCGCCAGATCGGCAATGTCCGTCGGATCGCCATGGCGGCAGATAACACGCGTATTGCCTAGGTCGGGCACCTTGCTCGCGATCTCGTCTTCCATTTCCACCTTGTCGCGCGTGGACATGATGACGATGCGTGGCTTCTTGCGGCTCTTGTTGGCCACCACCAGTTCGGCGACCACGTCAAAGATTGAGGGGCTCCAGTTGAGGATGATGGTGTGATCCTGCTCGAGCACCGTGCTGCGGCCCTTGCGCAATTCGTCGAGCTTGGACTCGATCCCGGAGGACAATACGCCGATCAAAGTAGAGAAAATGAAGATGCCGGCGATGGTGACCGTCAGTCCGACGAGACGGAAGCCCAGCCCCGTGTCTCCTGCCACAGTGCCGGCATCCATCGAGCGCATCAGCGCTTCCCACATGCCTTCAAGGAAATCTACGGGCGGTTGCCCCTCGGGCCCCAATTGCAGCAGCACCAGCAAGAGCGCAGCAACGACAATGACGATAAATGACAGGACGGTCAGCCAGCCAATCAGGGCAATTGGTCCTGCAGACATGGAGGTATCGAACGCATAGCGCAGGCGCGCGCCCATACCGTTACGACGCTGGCTCAACTCGGATGTCCCCCTCAGGCCGCCCCGGCCCCAATCCTCCCTATTACTTCCCTTATGGTTAAAGCAAAGCAAAAGCAGCGCTGCCCACAGGGCTTGTCACTGTGCTGCCATCAAGCCGCCGCTATTGAGCCCTATCGCGCAGCAAAGGCAAATGCGCTAGGATGGTTGAATGGCGAGCCAAATCACTTCAAGTAAAACCCCGATCCTAGCGAGCACCGCGGCGGTGCTGGCGCTGTTGTTGGGGGGCTGCTCGATGAGCTCGCTTAAGCCCGCGCCCGGTCCGGCGACGGCAGCCCTTGCTAGTTTCGCGCCTGCAACTCCTGCCGGCCATGTGCCTGACGCCACTGTCGTGCCCAATGCACCTTCGGCCATGGCTTATTCCAGCAGCTCGCTTGATCCGCTGATCGCGCATTATTCCCAGCAGTACAATGTACCCGAGAGCCTAGTGCGCCGCGTCATCGTGCGCGAAAGCAATTACAATCCGGCCGCCCGCAATGGACCTTATTACGGCTTGATGCAGATCTCGCATGCTACCGCGAGCGGCATGGGCTATAGCGGTTCACCCTCGGGCCTGCTCGACGCAGAAACCAATCTGCGCTACGCCGTGCGCTACCTTGCCGGAGCCTATGTCACCGCCAAGGGCAATCCAGACCAGGCTATGCGCTTTTACGCCCGCGGCTATTACTACGACGCCAAGCGCGCCGGCTTGCTGGAAGAATCCGGCCTGCGCTGAGCGTGGGCTTACAGGTCTTATCATTGCAACCACGTCGTTCCTGCGAAAGCAGGTTCCTGGGTTCAGCTGCCTTTCCGCTTGAGCCAAGACGACGGGTTCCTGCGCGATTTTCCCTCAGCGAAGATGGACCAAGAGGAGGTTGTTGGGCGATCACAGGAGAACCCCTCCCGGCCCGCCCCATAATGGGAGTGCTCACTAAAGGGGCTTACAATTGGGGAGATGCGACAAATAAACCGCTATGCCCTCGGGCCTGAGCCAAGGCCGCATAGGGTGCCCATAACGGAGCACTGTTCCACGGAACATGGCCGTCGAGTCGAGCCCAAAAGCAAATCAGCCAGCACACTGCTTGGGCCCGCCGCGGACTTCGACGCAACTCTCTTAATCGAGAGCTAAGGCTCTCTTAACCTGCCACCGCCGGGCGGCTCAACAACTTGCCAATCTGGCTCGCCAATTCGGTCTGCTGATAAGGTTTTGCCAAACGCGGCAGATCGGTGGTCGTACCGCTGGGCAAATCGGCGTAGCCGGTGGCCAGCAGAATGGGCAGTTGAGGATGGAGCTCGCGCGCCTTGCTTGCCAGTTCGACGCCCGTCATGCCGGGCATGGCGTAATCGGTCACCAGTGCGTCGATCTGCTTGCCGCTGCTCAAAATTTCCAGCGCCTCACGGCCGGAATAGGCTTCAAGCACCGTGTGACCGAGATCCTCGATCATGTCGACGGTGCTCATATTGATCAGGGCGTCGTCGTCTACGACCAGAATCACCGCCGCTTGCGGCGTAATGGTTTGTTCAGGCTCCATATGCTGAACCTCCTTTACCGGGGCGGCAGATACGGGCAGCCAAAGTTCGGCCGTCGTGCCCTTGCCCAAAACGCTCTTGAGTTGTAGCGCGCCACCGAGTTGCACGGCCAAGCCATGTACCATCGAAAGGCCCAGCCCCGTCCCCTTGCCCAATTCCTTAGTGGAGAAAAATGGCTCAATTGCGCTCTTGAGCGTCTCTTCATCCATGCCAGTGCCGGTATCGGTCACCGAAAGGCGCAAAAAATCGCCTTCGAGCTCCAGCCCGCTTTTAGCACCAGCGCAGCGGTCCAGCGACAGGCTCAGCCGTCCGCCCTCGGGCATGGCATCGCGGGCATTGACCGCAAGGTTCAAAATAGCCAATTCGAGCTGGTTGGCATCGACCTTTGCCGGTGGCAATCCGGGCGCCAGCGCCATGTCGATCGAAATCAACGGACCAATGGAGCGCTCCATCAGCGCACGCATACCTTCAAGCAGCGCTCCAAGATCGGTCGGCTCGGGCTTGAGGTCCTGCCGGCGCGCAAAGGCGAGGAGGCGTGAGGTCAAGGACGCGCCACGCTGCGTGCCCTGCAGAGCGCCATCGATGAAGCGGCGGATCTGCGGATCGTTGGGCAGGCGCTTGCGCAGCAATTCGAGATTGCCCTGGATGGCGGCCAGGAGATTGTTGAAGTCGTGCGCCACGCCGCCGGTTAATTGGCCAATGGTTTCCATCTTCTGGGCTTGGCGCAATTGCTCTTCGGCCCGGCGGCGCTCGGTCATTTCGCGGAAAAATGCTGCGCCGCCGACGATTTCTCCGTCGCCACCGCGCAAAGGCGCGTGCTGGCTTTCCAGTACCACACCGGCGCCAGTCAGCGTGGTCAGCTCAATTTCTTCGATCGGCCCTGAGACCCCCGCGAGAGCATCACGCAGGCGCCCTTCGATGCCCTTGCCCTGTCCATCGCCGATGACGCGCGCCAGCGACCGGCCCAGCACGGCTGGCGCGGGCAAGCCGAAGATGCGCTCCATGACAGGGTTCCAGATCGTCACCCGCATATCGCCGTCATAGGCGACAATGCCAGCCGGAACGCTGGTCAAGAGGAGCCCAGAAAGGGCCCGTTCGCCGCGCAAAGCCTGTTGCGTGCGCTCGCGCTCGGCGGCAACGGCGGCCAGCAGTTTTTCCCGTTCCGCTTCAGCCGCCTTGCGCTGGGTGATGTCGGAAGCGACGCCCACCAAGGTCTGCGGCTTGCCATAACGGTCGAGCAAGACGCGCGCACGGGCATCCACCCAATGCTCGCGGCCATCGGGCCAATGGACCCGGAATTCCAGCACGAGATCGGCGGCGGTGCGGATAGCGTCGTCAAAAGCACGCTGCACGCGCTGCTGGTCATGGAGGGACACGCTTTCGATAAGGTCTGCAAACACGAACTGATCGCCGGGTTTGCGGCCGAAACAGGCGCGGAATTGCTCCGACCCGCTTAGCACCAGTTCTGCGATGTCGAGCTGCCAGGCACCCATCCGCCCGGCCAAAAGTGCAGTCTGCAAGCGCTGCTCGCCTTCCCGCATTTCCTCGAGATACCGCCGCGCCTGATATTGCCGGCGCCGGCCGCGCAGGGCGTTTTCTACTACATTGAGCAGCGAGGTAGGATGAAATGGCCGTTCGAGAACGATCACATTGCCCAAAATGGTCTGCATATGGGTGATGATCGGGCTCTGTTCGGGCGAGCCGGTGCGCTGGCTCAAGATGATAAAGGGAAAATCCGACCAGGGCGCTTGGTGGTCGATCCAGCCTTTAAGCGGCGTCAGATCCTTGTACTGCAGCGCTTCGCTGGTGATGATCGCAAGGCCGGCGCCCTCCTTAAGGCCCGTGATCAGATCGGCAATGCTCTCCCGCGTTTCGGCTGTACTTCCCGCTTGGCGCAGCAAACTAGCCGCGACAATGCCGTCCCGACCGCTTGGCGCCAAAATCAGTGCACGTTCCGAGTTGATCAACCCAACTCGTCCTTATCGGCAACAACGGGAACTGATATGCCCTCATCGACCAGCAGCGGATGACCGCTGCCATCATAGGATGGCACGCCGCGCAGAACGCCTTGGAAGCCGCTAAGCGGCTTGCCGATATGCAGCCCGTTCTTGCCAATGCGATACTCGCGGATGGTATCTTCGTGGTGGCCCGAGCGCTTCTTGATCACCGACATGGCTCGACGCACCCGGCCCTCTGCCTCGAAATAGCGCAAGAGGATAACGCTATCAGCCAGATAAGTGATGTCGACCGGCGATTTCATGTCACCCACAAGGCCGTGCTGGGCAACGGTCACAAAGGTCGTCGCGCCCTGCCGGTTGAGATATTGCAGCAATTCGTGGACGTGGAGCAGCAGTGAATGCTCTTCGGGCATGGACGCCTGGTAGCCGTTGAGGCTGTCGATCACCACGGTCTTGACCTTGGCGCCATCCACCTTGTCGCGCACCATGTGGGCAAATTCGCCCGGCGAAAGCTCGGCTGCATCGACTTGCTCGATCAGCAAATCACCCGAGGCGCGCATCTTCTCGAGATCAATGCCCATGGCCTGGGCGCGGGTAAACAGCAGCCCTAATTCTTCATCAAAGATGAACAACGCGGCTTTCTCGCCCCGCTCAATGGCGGCGCGGGCAAAATGCAGCGTCAACACCGACTTGCCCGCACCCGCTGGGCCCAGCACCAGCGTGCTCGAGCCGCGATCGACGCCACCGCCAAGCAGGTCATCGAGTGCGGGAATGTTGCTAGTCAGCGCCACGCGCTCGTATTTCGTGCGGTGTTCTGCTGCCACGAGGCGCGGGAACACATCTACCCCGCCGCGCTTGATGGCGAAGTCATGATACCCGCCGCGATAGGACTGCCCGCGATATTTGATAACGCGCAGCCGCCGCCGCTCGGCGCCATAAATGGGTGCCAGTTCCTCGAGCCGGATCACGCCATGGGCCACCGAATGAACGGTCTTGTCATTGGCGTCGCTGGTCAGATCGTCCAGCATCATGACCGTTGCGCCATTGCGCGCAAAATAATGCTTGAGCAGCAGGATTTGCCGGCGGTAGCGCAAGGATGACTGCGCCAGAAGCCGGATTTCCGAGAGGCTGTCGAGCACGATGCGGTCGGGCTTGAGCCGTTCCACCGCCTCGAACATGGCCTTGGTCGCTTCGCCCAGCTCCAGATCCGACGAATAGAGCAAGGATTGCTGCTGCTCGCTGTCGAGCAGGCTTTCGGGCGGCGCCAGCTCGAAGATATCGAACTTATTGTCGATCTCCCAATCATGGGAATTGGCCGTCAGGCGCAGTTCGCCCTCGGTCTCGGAGAGCGTCACATAAAGCCCGCGTTCGCCCGCCAGATGTCCTTGCAACAGGAACTGCAGCGCGATGGTGGTCTTGCCGGTGCCGGGGCTGCCTTCCAGAAGGTAGAGGTGTCCGCGCGCCAAGCCTCCCGCAAGAATATCATCGAGGCCGGACACGCCCAGCCGCGCTTTGGTTTCCCCTGCAATTTGAGACATGACGCCTTTACCAATAAGAGCCCTTGGGCAAAGTCCCCCGCCCAATCGACACAAACGCACTATCCGCTAACCGGTTCCCGTTTCGCAAGGCTCTTTTGGCGGGCCGCAATCTCCCTTAAAGTCGTCTGGCGTGTCTCACCGGAATCGTTCCCCCATGCATTTGCTGCTTGTCGATGGCTCGGCCTATATCTTCCGTGCCTTCCATGCCCTGCCTCAGCTCAACCGCAAGTCCGACGGCCTCCCCGTCGGTTGCGTGCAGGGCTTTTGCAACATGCTCTATAAGCTGACCGAAGATTTGAAAGGCGAAGACGCGCCGACCCACATGGCGGTGATCTTCGATCATTCGGGGAAAACCTTCCGCGACGATTTCTACCCTGACTACAAGGCCCAGCGCCCGTCCGCGCCCTCCGAGCTGATCCCGCAGTTTCCGCTCACCCGCGCCGCCACCCGCGCCTTTTCCATCCCCTCCATCGAAATGGAAGGCTGGGAGGCCGACGACATTATCGCCACCTATGCATGCATGGCCCGCAAGGCCGGCGGCAAGGCCACCATCGTCTCCTCCGACAAGGACATGATGCAGCTGGTGGAGGCCGACGGCTCCATCCGCATGCTCGACACCATCCCCCGCCCCGGCCAGCCGCCCCTGCGCTGGATTGGGGTGGACGAGGTGTTCACCAAGTTCGGCGTCACGCCGGACAAGGTGATCGAGGTGCAGGCGCTGTGCGGCGACAGCGTCGACAATGTCCCCGGCGTGCCCGGCATCGGCGTCAAGACGGCGGCCGAGCTCATCAACACCTATGGCACGGTCGAGAACCTCCTGGACCACGTCGACGAGATCAAGCAGAACGCCCGCCGCGAGAAGCTGCGCGAAAACGCCGAGCTCGCCCGCATATCCAAGCGCCTCGTGACCCTGTCACAGGACGTGCCGGTCGAGATCGATCTCGACGGCCTCGCCCGCCAGCCCATGGACCCTAAAAACCTCTTTCCGTTCCTCAAGGCCATGGAATTCGCCACCATTACCAAGCGCCTGGCGGGCCTGCTCGACGCCAACCCCGACGATTTCGCGCCCGATCCGGAATACGCTGCGACGCCCGTCGCTGCTGTCGGGTTCAACAACGAGGCCCGCGCCGAAGCCCGTGCCGCCCGGCTTCAAGCCACCGGCCGCGCCAATGCCGCCACCGTCGCTCACGCGGCGGAAATCCACCAGAGCGTCAAGGCCATCCCCTTCAAGCCCGAAGACTACGAGATCATCCGCGACGCCCCGGCGCTCCAGCGCTGGCTCGATGCCATCGAGATGACCGGCTATGTCGCCACCGACACCGAAACCACCGGGCTCGACAACCAGACCGCCGACCTCGTCGGCATTTCCTTCTCGATTCAACCCGGCACCGGCGCCTACCTCCCCCTCGGCCACACCACTGGCACCGGCGACATGTTCGGTGGCGGTACCGCCGAAGGGCAGATGCCGATCCGCGAGGCGCTCGACATGGTCCGCCCCATGTTCGCCGACCGCTCCATTCTCAAGATCTTCCACAATGCCAAATACGATCTCGGCATTCTGGCGCGCTACGATATCCCCGTTCATTCCATCGATGACACACTCCTTTTGAGCTATTCGCTCGATGGCCCGCAGTTCAACACCATGAGCGAGCTGGCCGATCATTGGCTGGGCGTTCCCGGCCAGTCGATCAAGGACCTCATCGGCTCGGGCAAGACGCAAAAGACCTTCGCGCAGGTCCCCATCGACGCCGCCGCCCGCTATGCAGCCGAGGACAGCGACATGACCATCCGCCTCTGGCGCATCCTCAAGCCCCGCCTCGTCGCTGAAAACATGACCACGCTCTACGAAACCATCGAGCGCCCGCTCGCTCCGGTCCTTGCCCGCATGGAAGCGCGCGGCGTCTCGGTCGATCGCGGCATTCTTTCGCGCCTGTCAGGCGAATTCGCCCAGCGCGCCGCAGCGCTCGAAGCCGAAGCCTATGAACTGGCCGGGTCCAATTTCAATCTTGGATCGCCCAAGCAGCTGGGCGAAATCCTCTTTGACCGCATGGGCCTTGAAGGCGGCACCAAGACCAAAACCGGCGCCTGGTCCACCGGGGCCGACGTGCTCGAAGACCTTGCCGCAAAGGGCATTCCCCTGGCCCGCACCATTGTCGATTGGCGCCAGCTCAACAAGCTGCGCGGCACCTATACCGATGCCCTGCCCGAATACATCAACCAGCGCACCGGCCGCGTCCACACCACCTATTCCCAGCACTCGGTGCTGACTGGGCGCCTCTCATCCAACGACCCGAACCTCCAGAACATCCCCATCCGCACCGAAGACGGCCGCAAGATCCGCACGGCCTTCGTCGCGGCGCCGGGCAAAATCCTGATCTCGGCCGATTATTCCCAGATCGAGCTGCGCGTCCTCGCCCACATCGCCGATATCCAGGCCCTCAAGGACGCCTTCGAGGAGGGCCTCGACATCCATGCCATGACAGCCTCCGAAATGTTCGGCGTACCCGTCGAAGGCATGCCGTCCGATGTGCGCCGCCGCGCCAAGGCCATCAATTTCGGCATCATCTACGGCATTTCATCGTTCGGCCTGGCCAACCAGCTCGGCATCGGGCGCGGCGAAGCGGGCGACTACATCAAGACCTATTTCGAGCGCTTCCCCGGCATTCGCGACTACATGGACGAGCAAAAGCGCCGCGTGAAAAAGGACGGCCACGTCACGACCCTGTTCGGCCGCAAGATCAACTTCCCCAACGCCAATTCCCACAACCCCTCCGAGCGCGCCTTCGTCGAACGCGCCTCCATCAACGCTCCCATCCAGGGCACGGCGGCGGACATCATCCGGAGAGCGATGATCCGCATGGAGGGCGAGTTGGCCAAGGCCAAAATCGAAGCCGACATGCTGCTCCAGGTGCATGACGAACTGATCTTCGAAGTGCCCCTGGGCACGGAGGACAAGGCAATTCCGGTGATCAAGTGGGTGATGGAGAACGCAGCGGAGCCTGCGGTGCGGTTAGCAGTGCCGATCCAGGTGGATGCACACGCGGCGCATAATTGGGATGAGGCGCACTAAATGCTCTTATCAAAAACGATCTGCTGCATTGCGATTCGATAAGAAATTAGCTTCCTGTTCATCTCGAGGAGCTCCGTCTTTAATTCTTGATACTGAGGAAATTTCTGCTGGAGCAATTGTTGATCAATTACTTCAACACCGCTTTCGTCTTTTCTTTTCAATTCCTTTTCATGCCAGTGGCGAAACCGAGCCTGCCATTTCGTCAAATGAGGACGAAGGCCTTGGTTTAGAACATCAATAGACATGTTAACGATAGCTCTAGTGCTAGGCCCGCGCACCTTCGAAACAGAAATGGTTTTGATCATCTCTCTTGTAACAGAAAAGTAATTGTACCAACTGTCGTAAATCTCAACTATGACATCATCTTGCAGGTCGATCGGGATACCGATCTTTCTTGTGCTGAGTTCTACCCATATAGCGTACGCAACTTGCCTGTCAGTTAAATTTGGCCTGAAGATTAATTTGGAATCACCCACGCCAATTTCGGCTTGGTCTATTTCAAGGAGCTCTCGATTTCGCAGTCGAGGTAGTAGCCAGATCAGAACCGCGGTGCATGAGAGTAGTATCACTAGAACCAGCATGGGGCCGCCTAGTTCTAGGCCTATGGACCAAGTCTGTGGGTCCCATGAAAGCGCTATGATCGTCTGCGAGGAACTTGTTGTGCTCGACATGTATTCCGTTATCTTCTTGGCCCGGGTCCATTACGCCGCCTCATTGGCGTAGATAGATCATAGATGCAGTTCAAACGAGCTGCATGGGCGTACTCTATCTCCAACTGCAAGTTGCTGGGCGAGTTTGCAATGCGCTCCCAGGGAACGACCGAAATACGAGCAGTTGGATGCACTAGATTGTCGATCATCCTGGTGGAGAAACTTGGAAATATGTCGACGTGCTCCTGCTTGTTCCATGTCGTCCAATTAGACACGTCCGGATAGACACTGTTCTTTTCTTCGGCACCATGTGCAGCCACAAAACTAGTAATGCCTGTACTCGGAAGAGGGATCAACATTATACCAGACTTCGGATTCAGTTCACTGTTCCGCATACTGGAATAGAGTTCCCAATCTACATGCTTTCTGTACCTAGTCTCTGTGCCAACTAGTACAATCGTAACCGTTGACTGACGCAAATATTCATCTCGCACCCGTACTCGGATCTGCTCGTCTGACAGATACTCGTCATCTATCTCTCCCGAATTTACGGAATAGTCCTCGAACAGGTCGCCCCAAAAATTCATTTGCCTTAGAGCTTCTCTGGCCCACTGGTCATTTGCGTGATGGTAGCTGATAAAGACCTTACGTGGCATGTCAGTTTCAATGGTTGAAGTGAACTATTCAGAAGATATTTGCGACTGTATTATAATCTCTATGCCGGCATTGTGCCACGCACTTTGAAAGTTTACCTCGGTGCAAGTTCTCCTATCTGAAGAGTCTGAGTAGGTAAGCGCTTCTTCGTTGTAAGGTAGCGGAGTGGGTACTTTAATCATCACCTAACTTCACCCACCGCCACGTCCGCGTCACTCGCATCGGCCCCGGCCGGCGGATCACCAGGCTTCCCACATCCCCCGGCAACGCCGAGGTCAGCTTCACATAGATATATTCCGTCTTGCCGCAGCCCGAGCAGACGAAGGGCGGCTCCAGGGCGTCGCGGTTGGGGTGGAGGATGGTGACAAGGTCAGTGGCGAGATAGCGCACCAGCTTGCGGCAGAGATTGCAGCGGCAGATGATGATCTGGTTGGCTTTCGCCGCATGGCGCAGCAGATATTCCTGCCCCGGATAGGGGCGCTCGCCACGATTTGGTGCAGGCATCGACTCAGGATCTCCAACCCAAGCATAGGATGAGAACGAAAAGGGAACAAGATGGCTGATGGGGTGTGCCGGGCTTGACGGTCTGCCGTGGCCCCCGCGTCATCGCCACGAAAGCTGGAGATGCTGTTTTCTTGGAACGTCACCCAAGCGACGGACTTGGGATTAAAACCGGGCACTTACCCTCGGGCTCGACCCGAGGGCCACCCTGCGCGAGCACAATGCTTAGGTCCGGGCTCCCATGCGGCCCTCGGGTCAAGCCCGAGTGTAGGATCGCAAACTGAACGGATGGAACCACCACACCCGCAGTCGACACCTCCCCCTAACAGGGGGAGGATCAAGGTGGGGGTTCTTCCCACCACACCGTGGCTCTCGGACCCCCACCCGGCCTCCCCCTGGTAGGGGGAGGAGCAGGCCGGTGGCTTGCCATAACCACCTCACCCCCCCTGAACGTCACACTCAGCGCTAACAGTCTGCTAACCCATTCCCCGTTCATGCGGTGTCAGATCGAATGCCATGCGGCAAAAATCCGTTCACCCACCTGAACACACTTCTCCCCTTTCTCCCCCTCGCCCCAAACGGAGTGCATACTTCACCCAACCCACGCCAAAGAGCGCGATCATGACGAGTGATTGGCGGGGGAGCCGGGTGGCAAGGCGGGTCGCCGTCTGCCGGACCGGGCCGGAACGGGTCCGATGTTCCTTTAGGTGGGCATGGGGCTGAAACGACCGCGGCGGGGTGCTGTTACGCCTCGTCACAACGGGACCCGACTTCCTTTTTCGCCCCAAAGCGAAAGGGAGCGTCAGCAACAGGGGTCCCAGCGGCGACGGGCGATCCTTTTGATAAGCCCGCCTGTTCCTTAGCCCATCCAAGCGCCCGGCGTGTGGGCGAGGCGCTGCCTCACAGTCACCCATGCGGACTAACCGCTTCGAGGCAGCGCCTCGCCCACGCAAGCGTCCTTCAACCGGCAGCCAGGATGGCCAGCCGGCGTTCCGTGCTGCCTAATTGTTGGTGCGCGGGCGATGGTTTGGCTTGATGCTGCCGTCACCGGCAGTGTCGTTCATCACATCGCCCTCGATGGTGTTATCACCCTCTTCATCCTCGAAGATGGTCTCCTGCTGGTCAATGCCGCGCGTGGTCTGGCCGATGCCGGGATTGCGCGTGAGGTCGAGATCGTTGGGTGTTCGGGTCTTGGGGTGCTGGTTGGTCATGGGAAAGCTCCTTTGTGCCCTCGCAAGCGCCAATCGGCCCAACGCCAAGGCGGTTCCCCCATCCCCGATCACAATCGGCAACCCGGCCCCAAGTCCCCGCGTTGGCCCGCCTTGCTTCCTAAAAGGGATAAACAGATCATGCCACACAACAGCACCAGCCAGGGCCGCGCCACTCGCGAGCAGCAAAAGGCGCAGATCAACGGTCAGGTCGAGACAAAGGGCGTCGAGGTCAATCCCGATCAGCGCCCGCTCAGCGAAGCCCGCGCCGATACCGAGCAGCCAGCCGGGGAGTTCGAGATTTCCCATGGCGACCGCTCCATCAAGCGCGGTGCCAACCAGGAAAGCGAACACCGCAAGCGCCGCGACGATTGACGGTGTTCAACCATTTCCACGCGGCGCAGGAGCCGGTTTATAGCCAAGCTCTGGCCGAGCTCCGCGCCGGGCAAAAGCGCAGCCATTGGATGTGGTTCATCTTCCCGCAGATCGTTGGGCTGGGCCGCAGCCCCATGGCCCAGCGCTTTGCCCTGAGCGGGCTAGAGCAGGCGCGGGATTATCTTGCCGATCCGGTGCTTGGGGCCCGCTTGCGCGAAGCAACCGGGGCGGTTCTGGCCCACCCGGACAAGAGCCTCCGAGCCATATTCGGCGCCCCGGACGATCTAAAGTTCATCTCTTCCATGACGCTGTTCAACCGCGCTGCGCCGGATGATAGCCTGTTCGCGCGAGCCCTCCAGACCTTTGCCGACGGCCAGGAGGATGCCGCCACGCTGGCGCGGCTTTGACGGGAACGAGCTTTGTTGCTGGCCGTTCTTTCTTCCAAATGGAGGCGTCGGCATGCACAACAAGTTCGAAACCCTGGCCCGCTGGGGCTACATGGCCCGCGGCATCGTTTACCTGCTGCTGGGCGGCCTTGCCCTCACCTCCGCCTTTTATGGCGGCAGCGGCGCAGAGGGTTCGTCCGATGCGCTGTCCACCGTTCTGGAATGGCCCTTCGGCCGCATTCTGCTGGGCCTCGTGGCAATCGGCCTGTTCGGCTACGTGCTCTGGCGCATGGCGCAGGGCTTTCTCAATGCCGATGGTGTCGACGATGACTGGAAGGGCTTTGCCGGCCGCATCGGCTCGCTGATCAGCGCCGGCGCTAATGTGTTTCTCGCCCTCACAGCCGCCAGGATGGCGCTGGGCAGCAGCAGCGGTGGCGGCGGCAATGGCGAGGAAAATGCCTCTGCCTGGCTCTTGCAGCAGCCGTTCGGCCCGTTCCTGCTGGGCCTTGCCGCCCTTGGCATCATTGCCGGGGGCCTGATCCAGATCTGGAAGGGCGTCAAAAAGGAATACCGCAAGCATGTCGCCATTCCTCCCCAGCATGGCGATCTGCTAAACTTCATCTGCCAGTTCGGCCTCATCGCGCGCGGTGCGCTCCTCGCCATTGTGGGTGGGTTTATACTCTACGCCGCCATGACAGCGTCTTCGGAAAACGCCGGCGGCATAACGGAAGCACTCGATTATGTGCATGGCCTGCCCTTCGGGCGCTGGCTCTATGGGTTGGCAGCGCTGGGCCTGGTTGCCTTTGGCGGCTACAGCATCATCCAGGGGTTCTACCGCAAGGTCGATGCCCCCGACATGGGCGACGTTCGCCGCGCCGTCCCGGGTATGGGTTAGCGCACGCTCACCAGCCGCCCCTCGCCCCCCGGCGGGATCTCAAGATGCACGGCAAGCGTCGCCGCCGCGACGATTTCGGGCGAGCGCTCCGCCCATTCGACCAAGACGATGGCCTCGGGATTGTCCAGCAACCCGAGTTCATCCACCTCCCGCGGATCGCCCAGCCGGTAGAGGTCCGCATGCAGCACCGGTCCCTTGGGCGACTGATAGGGCTGCACTAGGGCAAAGGTCGGCGATGGCACTTCAAGGGCCGGATCGCCCGCCAGGCTGCGGATGATCGCCCGGGCCAGCGCGGTTTTCCCTGCACCCAGATCGCCCTCTAGGATAACGAGATCGCCCGGTTGCAACCGCCTTGCCAGGTCTGCTCCGAACGCCTTAGTGGCCGCATCATCGGCCAAATGGGTGTTCATTCACTCCGCCACGCCAGCCATAGCGCTGTCGCGGGGCAGATTGACGATGATCCGGCTCCCCCGCGGCTCGCGCTTTTCTGCCGAAATCGTGCCGCCGTGCAAATTCACGAAGGTGCGCACGATGGAAAGCCCCAAGCCCGCCCCGCGCTGGCGCCCCGTGGAGGATGGGTTGTCCAGCCGCGTCAAGATCGCCGACTTCATCTCGTCGGTCAGCCCCGGCCCCTCATCCTCGATCACGAACAGCATGCGATCCGCGCGATGGGCAATGCTGAGCTTGATCTCGCCCCCGGGCGGGGAGAAGCGGGCGGCGTTTGACAGGAGATTGTAGAGCACCTGCACAATGCGCGTCCCGTCGGCGATAAAGGGCGGCATCCCGTCCTCGACATCGACCACGAGGTTGATCGGCTTTTCGCCCGAAATCTCGGGGAATGTCGCCGACAACCCGGCCCGTGCCTTGTCAACCAAATTGCTAACATCCTGCAGTTCGGGCCGCAGTTCCGCGATACCAGCGTCCACCGAAGCCAAGTCCAGAATGTTGTCGATCAAGACGCCCAGCGTCACCGACGAAGCGCGAATGTAGTCGACGTAAGCCCGCTGCCGGTCGTTGAGCGCTCCGCCTTCCGTCGCCAGCAGATCGGCAAACCCGATGATGTTGGTCAAAGGACTGCGCAACTCGTAGGATACATTCTCCACGAACGCATCCTTGAGCAGGTCTGCCGCTACCAGCGCATCGTTGCGCTCCTTGAGCACCTTGGAATAGCTGGCGCTTTCGGTGACATCGAGAAAGGTCATCATCGTTTGCCCATCGGGCAGGCGCGTAATGGCATAGTCGAGCAACCGACCATCCGAGCGGTTGAGCCGCCCCGTCTGGTCGGAGCGCGTCGGATTTAGATCGATTATCCCCCTCTTCAAATCCCGCCATATACTGGCCCCATCCTGCGGAATGCCTCGTCCGCTGGCTTCGGCAATCTGGTCGATATGGGGGTTCTGGCCAAGCTCGTTCATCGGCAGCTTCCAGAGCGCCGACAATCTAGGGTTCGATAGTGTCAAACGTCCATTGGTGCCAAACACCGCCACGGCTTCGGAGAGCGCGTTGATGGTTTCACGCTGCACATTGCTGAACGCCTTGTTGGTGGATTCAAGTTTGAGCCGCTCGGTGATGTCATCGAACACATAGATCACCCCGCCCGCCGGGCTGGCCGGTGCCGAGATCACCTTGATGGTGCGCCCGTCCGGCAGATGCCAAGGCTCGTTCTCGTAAGGCTCCTTGCGGCTATAGGATTCCAGGTGCTTGGCGCGCCAGGTCTGGTAATCTACCTGATTGGGCAGCATGCCTTCGGTGCGCAGCTTGTCGAGAATGGCGCGTTCATCAAGGCCCAATTGCAGGAACTTGCCGGTCAAATTCCAGAGGTTGGCAAAGGCCTGGTTGAACTGGATCAGTTCGCGCTTGTTGTTGAAGATCGCAATAGGGGTGGCGAGCGTATCGATGATGCCGCTTATATGAGCAATGCCCGGATCGTGCGGCTTAACGGCTTGGTCTTCGATCGGCCGCAGATAACCCGCGCGGCCGCCCGCCACCGGAAACTCTACCATTTCAAAGGCGCCTTGGCCCGGCCAGGCCAGCGAAAGCGACGCCGGCTTATCGCTTGTAGCGCAGGCAACCAGATGCTGCTTCAGCCGCGAACCGTCGAGCAATTCGGGCGGCTTGGCTTCGGTGCCTTCCTTGCCGAGCCCGCGCGCGAGTTGCAGATAGGCCTGGTTGGCATAGACGAGCCGCTCCTGCGCATCACGTGCGAAAGCGGGCTTGGTCAGCGCTGCGAGGATCGCGCGTACGCTGTCGAGATCGCCATGCGCGGCTGCCGCAACCAGATTGGGTTCAGCGCTCGGCTGCAGGAAGGCAGGCCGCAACCGCATGGCTACCCCACCGCCAAGCACCCAGCCATTGGCGCGGATCAACCGGCCATCAAGGGCATTAAGACTCACCGCAAAAGTGTGTCCCTGCACGCGCAGGCTTTCGAGCAGCCGCGCCAGCCGGTCGGCGTCGTCGGGCTTGAGCCAGGACTGGAAATTCAGGACGGTCTCCGGCTGCCGTCCCAGCGGCAGGACGGCGGATGCCTGCCCCAAAAGCTTGGGCGCGCCGCCGCTGTTCTGCGTCCAAAGGATCGTGACTTCACGCGTACCGGACAACAGGGCTTCGTATTCATCGACCAGCGCGCGCAAGCCAGCAATCTGCTCGGCAGCCTTCATCCGCGCAGCCTTGCCATCGGACAACATCGTTCGCACGACGGCCATGGCCAAAAGGGCAAATGCCCCAGCGCCGGCGGCAATCGCGAGCGGCGCAGCACCGGCGAAGCTTGCCGAATTGACATCCTGTGCAAAAGCGGGGACCGCAATCATCAGGGTAAGAGGGGCTGCCGCTATCGATGCGAATCCCCAATGCTTCCGGAACAGATCCGGCGCCATGCGCAGCCCTCTTGGTCTTGTTTCACTGCCAGCCAAGCCCTTCTATGGGGCTTGTACGCTTGAACTTGCAAAGAACAGCCAACGCAGACTCCCACAAAGGATTCCGGCTATCCCCGAGCCGGTTGCGTGTCCCCCCGCAGCCGAATCACTCTGACCATACCGGCCTGCTGAATCTGCTAAAAGAGTCTTAATGGGTGTGCATTGTGGGCATAGTTCAGATATGTGGGATTGACCCGGAACGAAGCAGCAACCTTGCTGCTCGGCGTCCGATGGCCCGAAGAAAAACCCGCCAGCCGAAGCTTGCGGGTTTGACGGTCCGAAATCGGACTACTCAGTAGCGGTATTCGCCCGATTTGAACGGGCCCTCGGGTGTGACCCCGATATAGTCGGCTTGCGCCTTGGTCAGCTTGGTCAGCTTGGCGCCAAGCTTGGCAAGGTGCAGTTCGGCGACTTTCTCGTCGAGGTGCTTGGGCAGGACATGCACCTTCTTTTCGAGCGTTTCGCCGTTGGTCCACAGTTCGATCTGCGCCAGCGTCTGGTTGGAGAACGAAGCCGACATGACAAAGCTTGGGTGACCCGTGGCATTGCCCAGATTGACCAGCCGGCCTTCGGACAAAAGGATCAGGCGCTTGCCGTCCGGTTTTTCGACAAGGTCGACCTGTGGCTTGACATTGGTCCACTTGAAATTGCGCAAGGACGCAACCTGGATCTCATTGTCGAAGTGACCGATATTGCAGACGATCGCCATGTCCTTGAGGTTGCGCATGTCATCGAGCGTCAGCACGTCACGATTGCCCGTGGCGGTCACGACGATATCGGCGCGGGGCGCTGCGTCTTCGAGCGTCACCACCTCGAAACCTTCCATCGCAGCCTGAAGCGCGCAGATCGGGTCGACTTCGGTCACCAGCACGCGAGCCCCGGCGCCACGCAGCGATTCCGCCGACCCCTTGCCTACGTCACCATAGCCGCACACGATCGCGACCTTGCCGGCCAGCATAACGTCGGTACCACGACGAATGGCATCGACCAGCGATTCACGGGTGCCGTACTTATTGTCGAACTTGGACTTGGTGACCGAGTCATTGACGTTGATGGCAGGAAAAGGCAGTTCGCCCTTGGCATGAAGCTGGTAGAGCCGCATCACGCCTGTTGTTGTTTCTTCCGATACGCCGCGGATGCTGGTGCGAATGCGGGAGAAGAACCCGGGCGTCTTAGCGAGGCGCTTGCGAATGGTGGCAAAGAAGATCTCCTCTTCTTCGCTGCCTGGATTGTCCAGCACCGAAATGTCCTTCTCAGCCTTGGCGCCGGTCAGCACATACATGGTGGCATCGCCGCCATCGTCGAGGATCATGTTAGGGGTCTGGCCTTCCGGCCAGTCCATCATGCGGTCGGTAAAGTCCCAATATTCTTCCAAGGTTTCGCCCTTGTGGGCAAACACTGGAATACCCGCCTCGGCAATGGCCGCCGCGGCATGATCCTGCGTCGAAAAGATATTGCAGCTTACCCAACGCACCTGTGCGCCAAGCGCCACCAGTGTTTCGATCAGCACCGCCGTTTGGATCGTCATGTGAAGCGAGCCGGCAATGCGCGCGCCCTTGAGCGGCTGCCGGGAGGCAAATTCTTCGCGGATGGCCATCAGGCCTGGCATTTCGATTTCAGCGATCTGGATTTCCTTGCGGCCAAAGCCGGCAAGGGAGATGTCCCGGACCGCATAATCGGTCGATTGGGTGCTCATAGATAGGCTCCGCAGAGGAAAAAGGAAACTTGCCTGAGCTATACGCAAGGCAGGCGGCCGGATCAACCGCATATAAAGAAATGTTTATATCCTAGTATTTGTAGGCGTACCGCTTCCTGCGGAATGGCATAGCACAAAACCGCCATAACCCAGATAGCACCAGATAGCCGGCAATGAAGCCAAAGCCGGCGTAAAGCACACCTTCGATAGTAACCGGCACGGCCGGCTTGTACGCTGCAAGCGTTCGCTGGCCAATGTCGCTGTCGAGGTAAGCTGGAAGCGATTGGAAGCGCTCGATAGCACCGGCACCCTCGATCTGGCGCAGCGTTTCGCTTAATTGCTCGAAGCGCTGGAACGTCGCCGTCATGGACGTGCCCCGTCCCGCCAAGAACTCGTCATTGGATGCGTTGTAGCGCTCCAGCGCCTCTACGCGGTCAAGCCCGCCAGCTTCTGCCGCCCGGTCGAACTCCTCCGTTATCACCCGCAACTCATCAACGGCCCCACCCAAGCGCTGCGCATATTGTTGGGCGTATTCCGGAAACTGGCTAAGCACGATAGCCAGGCCTAACCCTGCAATACTGGCAATCATGCGCCGCACAAACGAACTCCTATCTGGCCGGCCCAAATCACCTTAGGGTGTAAACGAAAGCGGATTTTACGGGTTCCAGCTGGTTTTGCGTGCTGGGCCACCGTTCGCGAAAACGACTTCATCGATGAAGGCCGTCTTGTGCCTGGAATAAGCCTCCCTGTCGTCACGAAACCGGACCGCCAAATTCTGCTTCAGGCGTTCATATGCCCCAAGCACCGTGGGATCCGCACGTAAAGCATCCCGGAAAACCAGATGCCGGCGCGTTTCCTCGGCGTCGGCGTGAAAATGCAGATGATGTGTCCGGTCGCCTTTTGTGTTCCGCTTGATCAGCACTATTCGATGCGGGTCCGGATAGTTCGGCGCACTTACGTAGCCCAAGGCTTCTACGGCCGGAAGTAGCACACGAGCCGTGTCCATGTCCTTGACGACCACAAGCACGTCGATGATCGGCTTGGCCGACAATCCCGGCACGGCGGTTGAACCAAAATGTTCGACCCGTAGCGGCGGCTCAACAAAACAGCCAAGCAAATTGGCTTGTTCGGCAGCGTAGTCCAATGCCCATTTGGGGTCGTAAGGCAAAAGCTCAACGGCTTCGCTCACTCACTGCTACCTTCGACGTCTTCGTCGAACCCGTTGTTCACCAGCTCGACGATCGCCTCGAGCGCCTCGCGCGCCTGCTTGCCGCTGGCCTGCACCAGAATGGTGGAGCCCGGCCCGGCGCCCAGCATCATTAGGCCCATGATAGAATTTCCGGCAACGGACGTTCCGTCCTTGATCACGTTGATGGTAGCGTCGAAGCATTCAGCCGTGCGCACGAAGCGGGCAGAGGCGCGGGCATGCAGGCCCTTGCGGTTGACGATGGTCAGTTGCTGGGCGACAGCCCGTCCACCACCTGCCGCGCCGTCCATCAGCCTGCCCCAAGGATGGAGTTGGCAACGGTGATGTATTTGCGGCCAGCTTCCTGCGCAAGATTGACCGCATCACGGATGTTCATCTCGCCCCGAACGCGGCCGAGCTTGACGAGCATGGGCAGGTTCACTCCGGCGATCACTTCCACGGCCCGGTTCTGCATTACGGAAATCGCCAGATTGGACGGCGTGCCGCCGAACATGTCGGTAAGGATAATGACGCCCGAGCCATCATCGGCCCGGTCTACTGCGGCAAGGATGTCGTTGCGGCGGATCTCCATGTTGTCATCAGGGCCAATGGCGATGGTTTCGCAATGGTCCTGAGGCCCAACGACATGTTCCAGTGCGGACTTGAACTCATTGGCGAGTGCACCATGCGTCACCAGAACCAGACCAATCATGCGAATTCCTCAATGTGCTTCACCAGGTCGCCGCCAACGCGCCAACCTGCTGCAAGCCATTCATGCCCCTGCCCGCGCAGTATCTACAAGGAACGTTACGCAAGCCTGAAACCGTCCATGGAGACGATTGGGCGGCAGTTTTGCCCCGTAGGCTTTGCGATTCAAGCAATTTCTTGTCACAGCCTGCTCAGTCCGGCCATTGCCTCAGTCACCAGCAACATCTGATGGCCCAGACTCACGACATTCCCCGCCGGAACCGGAGCCCGCACCAGCGTCACCCCTGCCAATTGGGTGCTGAGAGCATCTTCTTCAAGCATGCGGACCAGTTCGGGGACGAGGTCGATCACCAGATGCAAGGGCGCCGTGTTCCGGTGCGGCCGGCGTACGATGCCACGGCCGCGCAACTCGATCAGCCCCGCAAGATCTGCCTGGGCATGCATCTGCAACTGCCCCCGCTCGGCGCTGATCTCGATCCGATCATCGGCGATCAGGAACGCTGGTTTACCTCGGCTCTCCCAACGCTCCAGCAAGGTCAGCGCCAAAACGGATTTGCCGGCGCCCGAAGGCCCACGCAGCAAAATGCCGGTGGCGCCCAGCAACAGGCCGGTTCCGTGCACATTGATGGGCTTGCTCATAAGCTCAATCTATTTGCGCGCGCGCGGCAATACAACGGTGAACACCGCACCTGAGCGATCATCGCGGTTGTGCGCGCGGATGGTGCCCTTGTGCGCGTCGACGATCTGCTTGGAGATCGACAAACCCAGCCCCGAATGATCGCCAAAGCTCTCGGTTTCGGGCCGGTCGGTGTAAAAACGCTGGAAGATCTTGCCAAAGTCGCCGGTAATACCCGGCCCTTCATCGGTTACGGTTATGGTGATGTGTTCCGGATCGGTCGACAGGCCAACCTTGACCACGCCCTCGAGCGGGGAAAACGACACGGCATTGTCGATCAGATTGGCCAATACTTGCGCCAGCCGGCTCTCGTGGCCCATGATGATAGCCGCGCCCCGTCCACTGCGCTTGTCCATCTCGACCCGCACATTGCGCCCGGCAGCGATGTCCTTCTGGATCGAGACCATGGTCTCGCACAGCTTTTGCACATCGACACGCTCGGCACTTTCGCGCGCCAGTTCCGCATCCAAGCGGCTGGCACTTGAGATGTCGGTTATCAAACGGTCTAGGCGACGCACGTCATGCTGGATAATCGCGTTTAGCCGGTCGCGGTCCTCCACCCGCTTGGCGAGCGGAAGCGTCTCAACTGCGCTGCGCAGCGACGTCAGCGGGTTTTTGAGCTCATGGGCCACGTCCGCAGCAAAGCGCTCAATGGCTTCTATGCGGTTGTAAAGGTTATCCGTCATGCGCCGGAAGGCGCCAGAAAGGTGTCCAATCTCGTCCTGCCGGTCGGTGAAGTCCGGCATCTCGGCGCGCGCATTGCCTGCCGTCTGCACGCGTTCGGCAGCTTCGGACAGGCGCCGCATGGGCCCGGCTATCGTTCCGGCCAAGGCAAAGGATAATGCAATCTGCACCACGGCGGCGATCAGGGCGATGCGCAAAATGCCCCAGCGCTCCTGCGCGACGATGGAGTCGATATCTCCCGGTGCGGTGGACAAAAGGATCGCGCCCACCACCGCCCGGACGCGCTGCACCGGGACGGCAACCGAGACGACGAGCCGGTTCTGCGAGTCGACCCGCACGAAATCGGCTGCAGCGCCCGAAAGCGCCGAGGCGACTTCGGGATACCGATTGCCCTCGTCCACGCCATATTCCTGATAGGGCGGGAAGTTGTCGCCGGGCACCCAGCTCAGCACGGCATTCCAGATGTCCCAAAGGAAGAAATTGTCTTGCCGGTTAGTGTCGATGGTCTGCCGGATCACCTCGCCACGGGCATAAATATTGTCGCTATCGAGGATCAGAAGGCCACCCTGGTCGTAAATACGGGCACGGGTGCGCGTGGGGGTGATCAAATTGCGCAGCAGCGGCGCCACGCGCTCTGGATTGATGGGGAATTCAAGACTTGGATCGTAATAGGACAGCGGCGAGACCGTGCCGTCGCCCTGCAGTTCCAGCAGCCGGTCGGGATTGACCGAGATGACATCGCTGTCGACCGTTGCGGACGCCGCAACAGCGGCCGCAATGATTTCCCCCTGCACGCGCAGCGATTGCACCCGCGCCTCGATCAACCCGGCGCGCCATTGGTTAAGGTAGAGAATACCGACCACCAGCACGAGCAAGCCTGCCAGATTGAGCACGATAATGCGCCGGGTCAGGCTCGAAAAAATCGTGAAATCAAGGAAGCGGTTGACCGCACCGATGAGCTTATAGAACGGGGAAATCACCATGCGCCAGCGATGGCGCCGCGGCTGTGGAGCCGCTTGGCCGTCTTGGGCCTGCTGCCACTCCGATGACGCGTCGGTCTTGTGCTCCCGCTCGGGATCGATAATGGCCACTGGCTTGTCTTATTGTTCCTTGAAGCGGTAGCCGACGCCATAAAGCGTTTCGATCATCTCGAAATCATCGTCGGTCGCCTTGAACTTCTTTCGCAGCCGCTTGATGTGGGAGTCGATCGTGCGATCGTCGACATAGACCTGGTCGTCATAGGCCGCATCCATCAGGGAATTGCGCGATTTGACGACGCCGGGGCGCAGCGCCAGGGCCTGGAGGATCAGGAATTCGGTGACGGTCAGCGTTACGCGCTGCCCTTTCCAGGTGCAGGTGTGGCGCTCCTCGTCCATCACCAGCGAGCCGCGTTCGATCAGGGCCTTCCCCGGCTGCGGCTCGCCGGCGGCTCCTGCTGGTGCGGATGGATCACGCGGCGCCGAGCGGCGTAGGATTGCCTTGACGCGCTCCACCAGCAGACGCTGGCTGAACGGCTTGGTGATGAAATCGTCGGCGCCCATCTTGAGCCCGAAGAGTTCATCGATCTCCTCGTCCTTGGAGGTGAGGAAAATCACCGGCACATCGGATTTCTGGCGCAGCCGGCGGAGCAATTCCATGCCGTCCATGCGCGGCATCTTGATGTCGAGGATGGCAAGGTCAGGCTTGTCGGACGTCAGGCCTTCAAGTCCAGAAGCGCCATCGGTATAGGTGGCGACCTGATATCCCTCAGCCTCCAGCGTCAGCGACACCGATGTCAGAATATTGCGATCGTCATCGACCAGGGCGATTTTGGGCATGAGCTGCCTTTCTTGTTATAAACGCTACAAATACATGGGCCAGTTTGGCCGAGCGCACGCTTGCAGGCGACAAATACGCGTTAAATAAGGCATGGCCAAGGGCATTAGGCAGAACAGCGCCAAGTCTAAGCTTGTTCCCTTTCGACATTCAACTTCTGTCTTACGACCGATTTCCGGATGGCTGCATGCCTATCGTCCCCCGTAACTTGCCTTTCACAGCCGCTTAACCTTGCAGCTGCACCTAGGGACGGAGTTCGCACCATGATTCATTTCGACCATCAAGCCTTGCGGGACAAGGCTAGCGCAAGAGCCGCCTCGTTGTCGGCCAACGACATTACGCCGGTGCTGGTGGCTCGCGCCCTGGCTGGCGGAGAGGCCGAGCTTACCGCCGATGGCGCCTTGTCGGTGCGGACCGGTGCCTTCACCGGCCGCTCGCCCAAGGACAAGTTTATCGTGCGCGACAGCCTGACCGAGAACAGCGTCTGGTGGGAAAATTGCGGCGCCATAAATCGCAGCCAGTTCGATGTGCTGCTGGAGGATGCCTTGTCCTCGTTCGACGGCTTGCCGCTGTTCCGGCAGGACCTTCTGGCGGGCGCCGACCCGGCCTTTCAATATGGCGTGAGTGTTCTCACGCCCAGTGCCTGGCACGCACTATTCATCCGCAATCTGCTGATCCGGCCCGGTGAAACGATCCCGGCCGGCGCCGACCCAACTCCCGTTACCATCGTGCATGCACCGCTCTTCAAAGCCGATCCCGCTCGGCACGGCAGCCGTACCGAAACGGTGATCGCGCTCGACATGAGCCGCAATATCGTCGTGATCGCGGGCACGCTTTATGCTGGCGAAATCAAGAAGTCCGTGTTTTCGCTGTTTAACTTTCACGCGCCCCGGCAGGGTGTGCTGCCCATGCATTGCTCGGCAAACTTGGGTCCAAACGGCGACGCCGCCCTGTTCTTTGGCCTCTCCGGCACCGGCAAGACGACATTGTCCAACGATCCAGCGCGCCCGTTGATCGGGGACGACGAGCATGGCTGGAGCGAAAACGGGGTTTTTAACCTCGAAGGCGGCTGCTACGCCAAGACGGTCAAGCTCAGCGCCAAGGCCGAGCCTGAAATCTACCAGGCCACCAGGCGCTTCGGCACGGTGCTGGAAAATGTCGTGCTGGACGAAGCCAAGAACCCGCTGTTTGACGACATTTCATTGACCGAAAATACCCGCGCCGCTTACCCCATCGACGTCCTGCCCGCAATTGCCCCGGGCAGCGCAGGAGGCACGCCGCGCACGATTGTCTTTCTAACTGCGGATGCCTTCGGCGTTCTGCCGCCGATTGCGCGGCTCACGCCCGAGCAGGCGGTCTACCACTTTCTTTCAGGCTACACGGCCAAAATCGCCGGCACCGAGCGTGGCATCACCGAACCACAAGCGACTTTTTCCGCCTGCTTTGGCGCGCCCTTCATGCCGCTGCATCCAAACGTCTACGGCCAGATGCTGGCCGAAAAGCTCGCAAGCAGCGGCGCCTCGACATGGTTGATCAATACCGGCTGGACCGGCGGCGGCTATGGCACGGGCAAGCGCATCGACATAGCCTCTACCAGGCGCCTCTTGTCTGCGGCTCTGGAGGGCGAACTGGACACGGCCCCGATGCGCACTGACGCGCTGTTCGGCTTTGCCGTCCCGCTCAGTGTCGAGGGCGTCGACAAACGCCTCCTTACCCCGCGCGAGACATGGAGCGATCCGGCGGCTTATGACCGGCAAGCCATTAATCTCGCCGGGCTGTTCCGCGCCAATTTCGAAAATTTCGGCGAAGCCGACAATGCCGCCCCCGGACCCAGCCTGGCCCAGGCGGCTGAGTGATCCGATCTATGCGGTACGCCTCCTGCCTTAACCTCCGCACCAAGAGGAAAGCTAGTGGAACCTAGGTTTCCTCCTCTCCCGCAACGAAGAGTTTGCGGGAGTCACAGTTGTTAGCTTTTCACCGCGGCCGTCCCACCTGCGATGTCATCCCGGCCACCATGTCGCTTCGCGCATGAGGACAAGCTTCGGCCGGGACCCATCCCTTGATCACCTCACAGCTGCAAAAAAGGAGCAGTCAGTCCACCACCAGTGGCACAAACTTATCCATCTTTTCCCCGCCAACCAAAACTGCCGCCATACTCCCACCAACACCCCGGATTGACGGGCGGCGCTGCAGCGACCGATAGCCAGGGTGATGCCGTGTGGATGCGTCGCTGAATGCCATAAGTTCGAGTTCTGGCCGCACCCTGGCGAGCAATCAGGGTGCGCGAATCCGGAACTGCTCTAAAAGCCGGTAGCCCCGAGGCCATGTCGTCTCATTACAAAGTTATCATCGAGGCGGACACCGCCTTGGAGCCCGCTCGAACCAGCAACTGGACGCTCAAGGCGAGCCGAGTTCACGCTGAGGTTTGGGAAGTGAGGACGCCTTAGTTGGGCGAGTAGAAAATATGCGAGCCGACTTTGGCGACAGCATTGAAAGTATTGGACCAGGACGGGCGCACGGCAGTGGTATGGTAATAAAGCACCGATCCGGGGACCGCGCCGACATTTTCGCCCAGAGCGAACTCGGCATAGACATCCTCCGCCAGTGCTGCAGAACGCGCCCAGGCGCGGCGTTCGCCCGGCGCGTCGCTGCGACCGTCACAGGCAAAGGTGAACTGGCAGCGATAGCGGCCCTTGTTGGCGTTCTGGTAGATGACGCCGCACAGGGTCGAGGGAAACTTGCCTGAACGGGCACGATTAACGATGACGTTGGCAACGGCGAGCTGGCCGGCTTCGCTTTCGCCACGGGCCTCATGGTAGATCGCCTGAGCCAGGCAATCGCGTTCGGCATTAGCGCGTTCGAGACGTTTCTCGATCGGCTGGTAGCCCGTTTCGATGTAAGCGGCCAGCGAGGAAGTGTTAAGCGCTGGTTCCGTCTTTGGCGTAGCTGCTGGGCTGGTGAAGCTGGCAATTGCTGAAACGGCGCTGTTATTACCCAAGGCGCCACGGGCGATATAGCCCATTAGCAATTCGGAATTGAGTTCCTGCGGCTCGCCATAGGCCAGGACGTTGACAGCGCGCAGCTCTCTTTGCCGTTCGACGTAATTGCTGAGCAGAGCCGGCGTCAGCGGCTGCTGGCCGGGTGGCAGCGGCACCGCAGTGGGGCCGATAGCAGGTTGGGCGCGCAGAGCCACAAGATCCTGGGGGACCGGCAACGGCAAGACCGGAGCCGCTTGAAGAGTCTGAGCCTGAACTGGAATGAGCGTTATAAACAAAACCAGCGCTATAGCGCCAAAGGCAATCGCGTGGGAGACAGCACGCACGACTATGGATTGCCAGCTTTGCGTCAATGCCTCGTCCTTACCCCTGAGCTCGTCCGGCCATATCCGGCGAGCCTTCGTTCTGCAGAAGCCGTTGATGGCAACCGCCTTGAGAGATCGAGCGGCACACTAGCCAAGCCCCATCACCCTGGGAAGCTGAAATTTACGACTACTTAACCATAGCCGTTAGCTTCTTAAGATAGGGTTAATCGAGCGAGCACCCGATGAAAAGCCAGCAAATTGAATGGGTTGTATAGTGGTGAAGCACTGCTTGCCCGGATCGGTAAAAGTTTACGCGTCTTCGGCAGCAGGCCTATTTTTTGTATCGCCGTGTTGCAGCAAGGAAACAAAAAGACCCCGGCTCATACCGGGGCCTGTGGATAAATCTGGGGAAAGCCGCGTTAGCGGGCGGGAAACGCCGCCAGCCGTACGTGATCAAGGCTCTCGAGCACCGCGATCCCGAGCGCGCGAATCTCGTCGCTCGCATGCACCAAATCGGGCACCATCACCGTCTGCATGCCAGCCGCATGAGCGGCTTGCACACCAGCGTGGCTGTCCTCCACGGCAAGACAATGCAGCGGATCGATGCCTAGGCGGCGCGCCGCGGTCAGGTAAGGCTCGGGATGTGGCTTGGGATTGATGACGTCGTCCCGGGTAACGATGGTCTCGAACAGGTCCAGCAATCCTGCTTCGCCAAGGTGGCGGTGCGCATGGGGCTGGCGCGAGGAGGTTGCCACGGCCGTCGGGATGCCGCGTTCGCGCAGTTCGCCGATCAGCTCGCGCGCACCTCGTTTGACCGGGACGCCGCCATGGCTGCGCTCCCGCATGATAACGCGGCAGCGTTCGTCGAACAGGGTATAGGGGAAGGCGACGCCATAAGCTTCAACCAGCAATTGATTGGTTCGCTCATGGCTGCCGCCGACCATGGACATATGAACCGCATCGGTCATCTCAAAACCAAGCTCGGTGCAGACTTCGAAAACGATGGTGCGGAAAACGCTCTCGGTATCAAGCAGGGTTCCGTCCATGTCGAAGATGACGGCCTGGAACGGCTGCAGGCGGAGGATGTCGGTAGGAGACTTCATATAGTGTCGTATAGGTCCAATTTCTGGCCGCTGCTAGCTAGTCCCGCGATAGGCTGGGTTGCACTGGCGAACCTGCCGCGGTGTGCTAGCGTTAGCAGCCTATGACCAGCTTCAAGCCATCCCGTAATCATGAGCAATTGGGCGATGCGTTCTTCGATCGCGTCGCGCCAGCCGATTTTCCCCAGACCATCCTGCGGCATCGCGACCAGCGTTGGGCCAAGCGCGTCGGGTTGGACGATCTCAGCGACGAACAATGGCTACGCCATTTCGGGCGCTTCGAACCCCTGCCCGGCTCGTTTCCCCAGCCTTTGGCGCTGCGCTACCATGGCCATCAGTTTCGCTCGTATAATCCCGATTTGGGGGACGGGCGCGGGTTCTTGTTTGCGCAAGGCTATGATCTTGAGGACGGGCGTCTTTTGGATTTCGGCACAAAGGGAAGCGGCAAGACCCCGTGGTCGCGCGGCGGCGATGGACGCCTGACGCTCAAGGGTGGCGTGCGAGAGGTGCTGGCGACCGAGATGCTGGAGGCCTTGGGCGTATACACCTCCAAGAGTTTTTCGCTGGTGGAAACCGGCGAGCAGCTTTACCGCGGCGACGAGCCCTCCCCTACCCGCTCATCGGTGCTGGTGCGGTTGAGCCATGGCCATGTCCGCATCGGCACGTTCCAACGCCTGGCCTACCTTGAGGACAATGAGAACCTCCAGCGGCTGCTCGATTATGCCATCGCGACCTATTATCCCGAACTGGCGGACAGCCCAGACAAGCCTGTGGCGTTCCTCGAGACGGTCGCGGGGAAGCTGGCGCAGCTGGGCGCACAATGGACAGCCGCCGGCTTTGTGCATGGCGTGCTCAACACCGACAACATCAACATCACCGGGGAAAGCTTCGACTACGGCCCCTGGCGTTTCCTGCCGGTCTATGATCCGACCTTCACAGCCGCCTATTTCGACGAAAACGGGCTTTATAGCTTCGGACGCCAGCCCGATACGCTGGCGTGGAACCTGACGCGCCTTGCCGAGTGCCTTCTGCCCCTGTCGAGCGTTGAAAAGCTCGAGCCGGCGCTCAATGCCATCTGGCCGGCGTTTCGCGAGGCACTGCCGCAGGAATTGCTTCGGCGTCTCGCTCTGGAGCCGCAGGGCACCGAACTGGATGGGGCATTTGTTACCGAGATCTTTGGGTTCCTCGCCGCCAGCCAAGCGCCATATGAGCAGTTTTTCTTTGACTGGCGCGGCGGCGCGATGAGTGCCGACCGGGCGGCGCGCAGCCCAGCGGCGGAGTTTTACACCAGCCAAGCGTTCAAGCCGGTGGCCAATGCGCTGGAGCGCTATGCGCCAGCATCAGACCACAATCTCGATCATCCCTATTTCGCCCGGCCCACCCCGCGCACCATGCTGATCGAGCAAGTGGAAGCCATCTGGGCGCCCATCGCCGAAAGCGACGATTGGAGTTTGTTTCACACCACACTTGGCGAGATTGGGCAAATGCGGCAAGCCTATGGGGTCCTTCCCTAGGGAGATCGCCAATGCCCATTTATGCGCTCGACGGCCATGCACCGCTGATCGATCCGGACGTCGCCTGGATCGCCCCCAATGCCGTGTTGGTTGGGGATGTCGTGATCGGATCCGACGCTGGAATCTGGTTCGGCGTCGTTGCACGCGGCGACATCGAGCGGATCACAATCGGCGTCCGGACCAATGTGCAGGAAAACTGCGTGTTGCACACCGATACCGGCTTTCCCCTACTCATCGGCGATAATTGCACCATCGGCCATGGGGCTATCGTTCATGGCTGCACCATCGGCGATAATACGCTGATCGGAATGGGCGCAACGGTCCTCAACGGCGCCAAGATCGGCCGCAATTGCCTGATTGGCGCCAATGCGCTGATTACGGAAGGCAAGGAAATTCCCGACAATTCCATGGTCGTCGGCGCTCCCGGCAAGGTCATCCGGCAAATCGATGACGACGGCGTGGCGGCGCTCGCTGCCTCAGCCGAGCGCTATGTCCGCAATGCCCGCCGCTTTGCTACCGGCGTAAGCGAGATCCATGCCAGAGCCGCCGATTTTGACCCAGCATAGACCCATAAACCCGTTTGCTTTTTCCTGCGACGCCCGCCAATCTCCCCTTTGACTGTCCGGTCAAAAGAAGAGGCAGCGGGAGCCTTGTTGCATGCAGAAGATCATCGCCGAACTGGAAGACAAGCGCGCGCAGGCGCGGCTCGGCGGTGGCCAGAAGCGCATCGAAACCCAGCATAGTAAGGGCAAGCTGACGGCGCGGGAACGGCTCGATGTCTTGCTCGATCCCGGCAGCTTTGAAGAATACGACATGTTCGTCACCCACCGTGCCCGGGATTTCGGCATGGAGGACACGATCATTCCGGGCGATGGCGTGGTCACAGGCTGGGGCACGATCGACGGGCGGTTGTGCTATGTGTTTAGCCAGGATTTCACAGTCTTTGGCGGCTCGCTGAGCGAGACCCACGCCAAGAAGATCTGCAAGATCATGGACCTCGCCATGCAGAATGGAGCGCCAGTGATCGGGCTCAACGATTCCGGCGGCGCCCGCATCCAGGAGGGTGTCGCCTCGCTAGGCGGTTATGCCGATGTGTTCTGGCGCAATGTGCAGGCGTCTGGCGCCGTGCCGCAGATTTCGGTGATCATGGGGCCATGCGCAGGGGGCGCGGTTTATTCGCCGGCGATGACCGACTTCATCTACATGGTCAAGGACACCAGCTACATGTTCGTGACGGGCCCCGACGTGGTCAAGACCGTGACCAATGAGAGCGTGACGCAGGAAGAGCTGGGCGGCGCGTCCACCCATACCAAGATCTCCTCGGTTGCGGACGCCGCGTTCGAGAACGACATCGAGACCCTGCTCGAGGTGCGGCGCCTGTTCAGCTATCTGCCGCTCGCCGCGGGCCATAAGCCGCCGCGCCTGCCCAGCATCGATCCCATCGAACGGCAGGACATGAGCCTTGATACGATCATCCCCGACAGCGCCAACAAGCCCTATGACATGCGCGAGGTGATCGAGAAGATCGCCGACGAGGGCGACTTTTTGGAACTCCAGAAGGATCACGCCGGCAATATTCTTGTCGGTTTTATCCGGCTCGATGGTGAGACCGTGGGCGTCGTCGCCAACCAGCCGCTGGTGCTCGCGGGGTGCCTCGACATCAACGCCTCCAAGAAAGCCGCGCGCTTCATCCGCTTCTGCGACAGCTTTGAAATCCCGATCCTGACTTTTGTGGATGTGCCCGGTTTCCTGCCCGGTGTGGCGCAGGAGTATGGCGGGATCATCAAGCACGGCGCCAAGCTTCTCTTCGCCTATGCCGAAGCGACGGTGCCTCTGGTAACGGTGATTACCCGCAAGGCTTATGGCGGCGCGTATGACGTGATGGCCTCCAAGCACATCAAGGCCGACATCAACTATGCCTGGCCGTCGGCCGAGATCGCCGTGATGGGTGCCAAGGGCGCAACGGAAATCCTTTACCGGTCTGAACTGGGCGACAAGGACAAGATCGCCCAGCGCACCGCCGACTACGAAGCTCGCTTCGCCAATCCGTTCGTTGCGGCGGAGCGGGGCTTTATCGATGACGTCATCATGCCCCATGGCACGCGGCGACGCGTGATCCGGGCGTTTTCGACGCTCAAGCACAAGCAATCGAGCGGGCCCAAGAAGAAGCACGACAACATTCCGTTGTGAGGAGCGCCTGATGTTCACCAAACTCCTCATCGCCAATCGGGGTGAGATTGCCTGCCGGGTTATCAAGACGGCCAAGCGGATGGGTATTGCCACGGTGGCGGTTTATTCCGATGCGGATCGGGAAGCGCTGCATGTGCGAATGGCGGATGAGGCGGTTCATATCGGGCCTTCGCCGGCCAAGGACAGTTACCTCCAGATCGACAAGATCATTGCCGCTTGCAAGGAGACCGGCGCGCAGGCGGTGCATCCCGGCTATGGCTTTCTGTCCGAGAACCCCAAGTTTGCCCAGGCGCTCGAAGTGGCCGGCATCATCTTTGTCGGCCCGCCGGTCAAGGCCATTGAAGCAATGGGCGACAAGATCACATCCAAGAAGCTGGCGGCGGAAGCCGGCGTGTCGACGGTGCCGGGCCATATGGGCCTGATCGCCGATGCCGAGGAGGCCGTACGGATCGCGGGGGAGATTGGCTATCCGGTGATGATCAAGGCGTCGGCCGGCGGCGGCGGCAAGGGGATGCGCATCGCCTGGACTGACGAGGAGGCACGCGAGGGTTTCGAGCGCTCCAAGTCCGAGGCGGCGTCCTCATTTGGCGACGATCGCATCTTTATCGAAAAGTTTGTTACCGAGCCGCGCCACATCGAGATCCAGCTGATCGGCGACAGCCACGGCAATGTTTTGTATCTCCACGAGCGGGAATGCTCGATCCAGCGGCGCAACCAGAAGGTGATCGAGGAGGCGCCCTCCCCGTTTCTGGACGAAGACACGCGGCGCGCCATGGGCGAGCAGGCCGTGGCATTGGCCAAGGCGGTGGGCTACACCAGCGCCGGCACGGTGGAATTCATCGTTGATGCCGAGCGCCATTTCTATTTTCTCGAAATGAACACGCGGCTGCAGGTCGAGCATCCTGTGACGGAACTCATCACCGGGCTCGATCTGGTCGAGCTGATGCTGCGCGTGGCAGATGGCGAAGCCCTGCCCTTGCGCCAGGACGAGGTGCAGCTCAATGGCTGGGCCATCGAATCCCGGCTCTACGCCGAAGACCCCTATCGCAATTTCCTGCCCTCGACCGGACGGCTGACGCGCTATCGACCCCCGAACGAGGAAAACGCCGCAGACTTTGCAGTGCGCAACGACACGGGCGTGTTCGAAGGCGGGGAGATTTCGACCTTCTACGATCCAATGATTGCCAAGCTCTGCACCTGGGCGCCGACGCGGCTGGAGGCGATCGATGCCATGGCCGTGGCGCTGGGGAGCTTTGAGGTGGAAGGCGTTGGCAACAATCTTCCGTTCCTCTCCACCGTGATGGACCAGGAGCGGTTCCGCGAAGGGCGCCTCACCACAGGCTATATCGCCGAAGAATTCCCCGACGGGTTCAGCGGACCCGACCTGCCGCGCGGCCGGGTGTTCGAGATCGCCGCCGCTGCGGCCATGATGCAATTGCTGATCGAGGAGCGCAAGGGCCGGGCCAGCCGTACGCACATGGGCCACGGGACCGAGATTTATGGCGAGTGGACGGTGGTGATCGAGGGCGAGCAAGTGCCGCTCAAGCTGCATCGGCTCGATCCAAAGGGAAGCTGGGAGCTCAACCTGTTCGACCAGGCGGCTGCCGTCGACCGGTTCGATTGGAGCCCGGGGCAGACCATTGCGCGCATTGAATGGGCGGGCGGCGCATCGAGCGTTATCAAGGTCAACCGCACCACATCTGGTTTCCGCATGCGCTATTGTGGGGCTGATTTGACCGTTCAGGTGATGCGCCCCCATGTCGCCGCGCTGCTGCCACTGATGCCCATCAAGGTTCCGCCGGACATGAGCCGGTTTCTGCTCTGCCCCATGCCCGGTCAGGTCGTGCGGATCGATGTTGCTGAAGGCAATATTGTAGAGGATGGGCAGACCCTGGCGATCGTTGAGGCCATGAAGATGGAGAACGTGCTCAAGGCCGAAAAGCGCGCCCGAGTCAGCAAGGTGCATGCACAGCCCGGTGCGGTGCTGGCTGTGGATGCGGTGATTCTGGAATTCGAGGCGGTGTGATGGCCGATCACCCGAACTTTGCCCACTGGGCCGCCCTCGCCCAAAAAGAACTCCGCGACAGGCCGCTCGCCACCCTTAACCGCGACTATGGCGGCATTCCTGTTCAGCCGGTATATCTCGGCGAGGATGGCGAAATCCCTGGGGTTGAGCCGTTCACGCGCGGCATTCGCGCGACGATGTATGCCAACCGACCCTGGACCATAAGGCAATATGCCGGCTTCTCAACGGCGCGGGAATCCAATGCCTTTTATCGGCAGGCCCTTGAAAAGGGGCAAAAAGGGCTATCGGTGGCTTTCGATCTGGCGACCCACCGCGGCTATGACAGCGATCATCCGCGCGTGGTGGGCGATGTCGGCAAGGCGGGGGTGGCGATCGACAGCGTTGAGGACATGAAGATCCTCTTTGATGGCATTCCGCTCGATCAGATGAGCGTCTCCATGACCATGAACGGGGCGGTCATCCCAGTTCTTGCCATGTTCATCGTGGCTGCCGAAGAACAGGGCGTGGCGCAGGAAAAGCTTGAGGGGACCATCCAGAACGACATCCTCAAGGAGTTCATGGTCCGCAACACCTACATCTACCCGCCCGAGCCTTCCATGCGCATCGTGGGCGACATCATCGCCCATACTGCCGAGCACATGCCCAAGTTCAACTCGATCTCGATTTCGGGCTACCACATGCACGAGGCTGGGGCGACGGCGGTGCAGGAGCTGGCCTATACGCTGGCCGACGGGATGGAATATGTCCGCGCGGCGCAGGCGCGGGGCCTCGACATCGACCAATTCGCCGGCCGGCTGAGCTTCTTTTTCGGCATCGGCATGAACTTCTTTCTCGAAGTCTCAAAGCTCCGCGCCGCTCGCCAGCTGTGGAGCGAGATCATGACGGGGCTCGGCGCAAAGGACCCGCGCTCCAAGATGTTGCGCACCCATTGCCAGACCTCGGGCGTATCGTTGACCGAACAGGACCCGCACAACAATATCGTGCGCACCACCATCGAGGCGCTGGCAGCGACCCTGGGCGGCACGCAGTCGCTCCATACCAATTCGTTCGACGAAGCCATCGCGCTACCGACGGAGTTTTCGAGCCGTATCGCCCGCAATACCCAACTCATTCTGCAGCATGAGTCCCGGATCACTGACGTGGTCGATCCGCTCGGTGGCTCATACTATGTGGAGGAACTCACACGGCAACTCGTCCAAGGTGCGAAGGCGTTGATCGGCGAAGCAGAAATGCAGGGTGGCATGACGCGTGCCGTCCAGTCTGGCGAGCCCAAATTGGCGATTGAACGTGCCGCTGCGCAGCGCCAGGCGCGGGTCGATCGCGGCGACGATGTGATCGTGGGCGTCAACCGCTACCGATTGGACAATCAGGAACCGATCGACGTCCGGACCATCGACAACGCCAAGGTGCGGACCGAACAGATCACCCAGCTGCAGCGCCTCCGCGCCAGCCGCGATGAAGCCAAGACGCAGTCGATGTTGGGCGCCTTGCGGGAGTTTGCGGCTATGGACGAGGGCAATCTGCTGCAGGCCGCGATCGAAGCGGCGCGTGCCCGTGCGACGCTCGGCGAGATTTCGGCTGCCATGGAAGATGTCTTCGGCCGCCACTCCGCCGTCACCCGCGTCATCTCAGGCATCTACGCCCAGGGCTATGGCGATGATCCGGAGTTTGCCGCTATCTCCGGCCGCATCGATGCCTTCAAGGCAGCACGTGGCCGTGCACCGTCCATCTTCATTGCCAAGATGGGCCAGGACGGACACGACCGAGGCGCCAAGATCATCGCTTCGGCTTTTGCCGACCTGGGCTTTGCCGTCCACATGGGCGATCTGTTCGAAACGGCAGGCGAAGTGGCCGCGCACGTGGCCGAGTTGCATGTCGATGCAGTCGGGGTGTCATCGCTCGCCGCCGGTCACAAGACGCTGGTGCCCGAACTCATCGAGGCGCTCCAAACGCGCGAGCTGGGCGATGTCACCGTGATCGTGGGCGGCGTCATTCCAGAGCAGGACTATTCATTCCTCCTCGATGCCGGTGTTGCTGCCATTTTCGGTCCCGGCACCAATGTGCTGAGCGCCGCGTTTTCGGTGCTGAGCCAGATCGAGGGAAGGCTGTCCAATCGATGATCGGCCGCCTCAACCACATCGCCCTCGCCGTACCCGATCTGGCGAGCGCTGCCGCCAAGTATCGCGACCTCCTGGGTGCGCATGTCGGCCAACCTCAGCCTTTGCCCGAGCATGGCGTCACCGTTGTGTTTATTGACACCGGCAACACCAAGGTGGAACTGCTGGAGCCGCTGGGCGAGAACTCACCTATTGCGGGCTTTCTCGCCAAGAACCCCAATGGCGGCATGCACCACATCTGCTTCGAGGTTCCCGACCTCCAGGCCGCTGCAGCAAGCCTTCATGCGGGTGGCGCGCGCGTGCTGGGTGACGGCACGCCAAAGATCGGCGCTCATGGCAAGCCGGTCCTGTTTATCCACCCCAAGGATTTCGATGGCACACTGATCGAGCTCGAACAGGTCTGATCTTTGCAGACCGGATTATTGATCCTCTAACCATACTCCCAGGCGAGCCGCACCTCGTAAGCCAAACATAAACTGCTCGCGATAGGGTTTGCCCATATGGCTGCAAAGAGCCCTGATGGTAGACCCGTGAGTTCGCATTCCAAAATTGCATCTTCCGAGAAGCACCTAGCTTGGCTCAAGCCAATTTTCTGGCCTGCGGCCATTGCTTTGGCCGTCATGATTGCTGGCGGTATTTTCGTCGACCGGCAAAGCATGTTTCTGGCCGAAGAGCGCATGCGAGCAGAAGTGCTTGCCCAAGCCTCGCTGATCCGGGCCAAGCTCGAAGGCAATATCAACGGCAATATCCAGCTGGTGCGCGGGCTGGTGTCCACTATTTCGACCGAGCCGAACATGGATCAAGCCCGGTTTTCGGCCCTAGTCACAAACCTCTTCACCGAGCACAGCCAACTACGTTCGGTCGCTGCTGCGCCAAACCTGGTTGTTTCGATGGTTTATCCGTTGGACGCCAACCGCAAGGCGATAGGGCTTGACTACCGACAGAACGAAGCGCAGCGCGACAGCGTCTTGCTGGCCCGCGACAGTGGCAAGCTGGTGCTTGCCGGTCCCGTCGATCTTGTGCAGGGCGGCCGCGCCTTTATCGGTCGCTTCCCCGTCTTCACCGATCGTCCCCACGGGCGCCGGTTTTGGGGCATGGTGTCTGCTGTTATCGATGTCGGTCAGCTTTATGCCGATAGTGGGCTTATCGACCGCTCGCTCGATATTGAGCTCTCGATCACGGGGCGCGATCCATCCGGTGCGTTGGGCGGGCGCTTTTTCGGACCCGATCTTAGCGGGCAAAATCCGGTGACCGCTAGCGTGGTGCTTCCATCCGGCTCATGGGAGATAGCCGCTGTTCCCAAGGGCGGATGGATCGCCGCACATGAGGGTGCATGGCTCTTGCGCCTTGGGCTGATCGCGGCAGGCGCAATGATATTGCTACCGATCGTCATCACCGGCTTGCTGCTGCGCGAAAGGCAATCCCACTTCCGCCAGCTAAAGTCGCGCGAGGCTGATCTCGAACGCATTTCGCGCCGCCTTGGCCTTGCTCTAGAAGCATCCAAGATCGGTGTTTGGGAGCTCGACATGTCGACCCGGGTGGAAACTTGGGATGATCGTATGAACGAGCTCTACGGCATGCCCTCTGACGGCAAGCCCCGCAGCAGTGCTCAATGGCGCGCCGCTGTTCACCCCGATGATCTGCAACGGGCCCTGGATGATTTCGCGCGCATGCTGCCCAATGGCCGTTATGAATGCACCTACCGCGTGGTGCACCCGGAGGGCGGCGTCCGCCATATTAAATCTGTGGGTACACGCTTTACCGAGCCTGACGCTCCTGATCGGGTGATCGGGGTCAATTGGGACGTAACGGCTGACGTCATGCTCAATGAAGATTTGCGGCTCGCCAAGCAAGCAACCGAGGCTCACAACCGCGAGCTCGATGCCGCCCGTGTGCGGATCGAATATAACGCCTTGCACGATAGCCTGACGGGCCTACCGAACCGGCGCTATTTGGACGAGAAGCTCAAGAGCCTTGAAGCCGAAGGATTCGAGGGCAGCGGCAGCATAGCCTTGCTGCACCTTGACCTCGACCGGTTCAAGCAGATCAACGACACAATGGGCCACGCTGCCGGCGATGCCATGCTGGTTCATGCCAGTTCAGTTCTGCTCGCCAATTGCGGCTGGAACGACTTTGTGGCGCGCATCGGAGGGGACGAGTTCGTTGTGCTCACTGGCGCGAAGGAAGGCAATATTTACCTCGGCACCCTTGCCGAGCGCATTTTGGTCCAAATGCGCCAGCCTGTGACCTATGAAGGGCATGATTGCCGCTTTGGCGTTAGCATCGGCATCGCTGCCCAGCGCAACACGCCAATCGATTGCAAGCGCCTGTTGATCAATGCCGACATTGCGCTCTATCGCGCCAAGGGACGGGGCCGCAACCGGTTCGAGTTCTTCTCCGAGGCCCTGCAAGCCGAGGTGGTCAATACCAAACGCGTTGCCGATGAAATCCTTTCGGGATTGGAACGGAACGAGTTCGTTGCCTATTACCAGCCCCAGTTCGATGCCCATACGCATGATTTGGTGGGGGTTGAAGCACTTGCCCGCTGGGATCACCCTTCGCTCGGCATCAAGACGCCTGATTATTTCCTACCGATTGCCGAAGACCTCAATGTCGTGCCGACGATCGACAGGCTCATGCTTGAACAAGCGCTCAAGGATCTCGACCGGTGGCAAGCACTTGGCCTTGCCGTGCCACGCGCTTCGGTCAACGTCTCGCTTCGACGCTTGCATGACGAAGACCTGATCAAGGGCTTGCGCCAACTCGACATCGAGCCGGGTCGCATTTCGTTCGAACTGGTTGAATCGATCTATCTTGACGAAAGCGACGCGATCGTTGGTTGGAACATTGACCAGATCAAGGAACTGGGCATCGACATCGAGATCGACGACTTCGGCACCGGTTATGCGTCGATCGTTTCTCTGCAAAAGCTCCGGCCCAAGCGCCTCAAGATCGATCGCCAACTGGTCGACCCGATTCTTGTCGACAAGGCTCAGCGCCAGCTTCTCGTTTCCATTCTCGATATTGGCAAGTCGATGAACATCGAAGTGGTTGCCGAAGGCGTCGAAACCATGGAGCACGCCCGTATCCTGCGCGATCTAGGATGCGATATCCTCCAGGGCTATGCCTTTGCCAAGCCCATGAGCGCAGCAGACATCGAAAGGCTGCTCCGCTCGCAATCGTGGCGCAAGGCGTCCTAAACGGCCAGTGCCGCCTTCTTTGCCAAGCGATCCTTGATGCTCTGAACGTCCGCCTTGGGCGTGGCGGCAAAGAGGGTCCGAGTGTAGCTGTGCTGGGGATTGCCGAATACGGCCTCCCGTGTGCCGTGCTCCACCACGTCGCCGAAATACATGACCATGACTTCATCGGCGATATAGCGCACGACCGAAAGGTCGTGGCTGATGAACACATAGGTCAGGCCGAACTCGTCCTGCAGATCCTTGAGCAGGTTCAGGATCTGCGCCTGAACGCTCAGATCAAGCGCCGAAACGGGCTCGTCGAGCACGAGGAAGCTAGGGTTCAGCATCAGCGCGCGCGCTATAGCGATGCGCTGGCGCTGGCCGCCAGAGAACATGTGCGGGTAGCGATTGAAGTGCTCGGGCCCGAGGCCAACCTTGGTCAGCATGGCCATGGCCTTGTCGCGCCGCTCGGCGGTGGGCATGTCGGTGTTGAGCAGCAAGGGCTCGGAGAGCACATCGCCGATCTTCTGGCGTGGATTGAGCGAGCCATACGGGTTCTGAAATACGATCTGCACCTTCTGGCGCATCTCGCGGGTGACGTGATTGGCATCGACCGGGGCGCCGTCGATCAGGATTTCGCCGGCGGTGGGCGGATCGATCAGGGTGATCATGCGGGCAAGGGTGGATTTACCGCAGCCGCTTTCGCCGACCACGGCCAGGGTCCTACCCTTCTGCAACGTAAAGCTCACCCCCTTGACCGCCTGAACGATCTTGGCCGGACGCAGGAAGCCGCCCGAGCTATGGTAATCGCGCTTGAGGTTGCGAACTTCGAGAACAGGTGTTGCCATGGTGTCAGACTCCTGGCGCCGGTTCGAAAACAAAATCGGACACCGTAGGCAGACGGTCACCGACGGCATTTTCCGGGAGGGCAGAAAGCAGGGCGCGCGTGTAATTGCTCTTGGGGCTTTCAAAAAGGGACAGCACGTCGGCTTCTTCCATCTTGCGGCCCTTGTATTGCACGATGACGCGGTCCGCCGTTTCAGCGACCACGCCCATGTCATGGGTGATCATGATCAGCGCCATGCCATGCTCGGGCTGAAGGCGCACCAGGAGGTCCAGAATCTGCTTCTGGATAGTGACGTCGAGCGCCGTGGTGGGCTCGTCCGCGATCAGGAGCTTGGGATTGCAGGCAATGGCCATGGCGATCATAACGCGCTGGCATTGCCCGCCGCTCATCTGGTGCGGGAAAGCGCCGAGACGATCGGCGCCGTCCTTGATGCCGACGAGCGAAAGCAGTTCCACGGCGCGGTCGCGCGCTGCACGCCCGGAGAGGCCCAGATGCTTGGCGAGGACTTCCTCGATCTGAAAGCCGACGGTGAAGCACGGATTAAGGCTCGCCACCGGCTCCTGGAAAATCATGGCGATATCCTTGCCAATGATCCTGCGCTTTTCGTCCGCACTCATCTTGAGAAGGTCGAGGCCCTCGAACTCCATCTTGTCGGCAGTGACCGTCGCCGTGGAGGGCAGCAGCCCCATGACGGCGAGCATGGCCACGGACTTGCCCGAGCCGGACTCGCCCACAATGGCCAGCACTTCACGGGCATCGACGGACACATCTATCCCATCGACGGCCTTGAACAGGCCAATGGAGGTATCGAAGGCGACCGTCAGGTTCTTGATATCGAGAAGAGGCATGGCTTAGCTCCGCTTGAGCTTGGGATCGAGCGCATCGCGCATGCCGTCCCCGATCAGATTGATGGCCAGAACGGTGATGAGAATGGCCAAGCCCGGAAAGGTCACGACCCAGGGCGCACGCAGGATGAACTCCCGCGCGGAAGCCAGCATGGTTCCCCATTCGGGCGTTGGTGGCTGCGCGCCCATCCCCAGGAAGCCAAGAGCTGCTGCATCGAGGATGGCGTTGGAGAAGCTCAGGGTTCCCTGTACGATCAGTGGTCCCAGGCAATTGGGCAGAATGGTGATGAGCATGAGCCGGAGGTGGCTGGCGCCGGATAGGCGGGCAGCGGTCACATATTCGCGGTTCTTTTCGGCCATCACTGCGGCGCGAACCAGGCGGGCGAAATGTGGCTGCAACACAATGGCAATGGCCACCATGGCGTTGAACAGCCCCGGTCCCAGAATGGCCACCAGCACCAAGGCCAGCAGCAAGGATGGGAAAGCCAGGATGATGTCCATGATGCGCATGATCATGGCGTCGACCCAGCCGCCGAAATATCCTGCCAGTACACCTAGCACGACACCCACGACCAAGGCGCCGACCACAACAAACAGGCCAATGAACAGCGAGTAGCGGGCGCCGTGGATAAGACGGCTCAGCATGTCGCGTCCGACAGGATCGGTGCCAAGCAAGAACCGCGGATCGCCCATCGCTTCCCACATGGGAGGCGTCAGGATGGCGTCGCGATATTGCTGGTCGGGTGAATGGGGGGCCAGTAGGGGCGCAAAAATGGCGATCAACACCAAGAGGATGAACACCACGAGACCAATGACGGCGCCGCGATTGATAGAAAAATAATGCCAGAATTCGCGCAAGCCGGCGCCGAAATCGGCTTTGACCGCGACGGGGCTAGCCTGAAGTTCACTCATTTATCGCACCCTGATGCGCGGATTGATGACGGCATAGAGCACATCGACGATGAGGTTCACGGCCATGACGATCAACGCAATCAGCAGCAGGCCCGATTGCACCACGACATAGTCCCGCTTGGAAATGGAATCGATCATCCACTTGCCGATGCCCGGCCAGGAGAAGATGGTTTCGGTGAGGATGGCGCCACCGAGCAGCAGCCCAACCTGCAACCCAATCGTCGTGATCACCGGAATCAGCGCATTACGCAGCGCATGGACATTGACGACCCGGCGGGGCGATAGGCCTTTGGCGCGGGCGGTGCGGACATAATCCTCGCCCAGAACCTCGAGCATGGCCGAACGGGTCTGGCGCGCAATCACTGCGAGGGGGATTGTGCCCAGGACGATGGCCGGCAAAATCAGGTGGCGCAAGGCCGAACCGAAAGCAGCCCAATTACCGTAAATCAGCGTGTCGATCAGCATGAAGCCGGTGATTGGCCGCAGGAAAAAGGTCAGGGCAATGCGCCCCGATACCGGCGTCCAGCCGAGATAGCCGGAAAAGAAGATGATCAGCAGCAGGCCCCACCAGAAGATGGGCATGGAATAGCCGGTGAGCGCGACGCCCATGGTCAACTGGTCGAACCAGGAGCCGCGTTTGACCGCGGCAAAGATGCCGGCGGGAATGCCGACCAGCACGGCAAACAGCATCGCGACCAGCGCCAGTTCGACCGTTGCTGGGAACAGCGTCATGAACTCGGTCAAAACCGGCCGCTTGGTCGACAACGAAATGCCGAAATTGCCCTGCAGCACATTGCCGAGGTAGTTGAAATATTGCTGCCATATCGGCAGATTATAACCAAACTGCTCGCGCAGGATTTCGTACCGCTCGGGCGTGACGCCGTGCTGGCCTGCCATCGCCAGGATCGGATCGCCTGGAAGCACGCGCACAAAAAAGAAGGCGCAAAGAGAAATGCCGATCACTGTCGGCACGATCAGCGCAAACCTGCGCAGAATAAAATTCAACATGGGCGGGTCTATACCCCTTGGGCCGTGGCCTGAAAACCAGCGGGCCGTTCACGTTTCCTGTGATGGCAGCCATTGCAACGAATGCCGTTAAACCGGCGCCTCGTATGGGCCTGCTCTAAAACGGGGAGCCTCGCTCCGGCTTGAACCGGACCGAGGCTCCCCTGCTTGCCTAAAGGCTCAAGCCTTATTCCTGGATATCCACGCCCTTGAAGGAGTGGTTGCCCAGGGGGCTCATCTTGTAGTTCAGCACCGTCTTCTTCATCGGCATGAAGACGCGGCTGTGTGCGAGCGTCATGGCGGGCTCTTCGGCTTTAAAGATCGCCTGGGCCTTGGTGTAGAGCTCGGCGCGCTTCTCCTGGTCTGGCGTGGTCTTGGCTTCCTGGATCAGGGCTTCGAACTCGTCATTGCACCACATGGAGTAATTGCTGACGCCAATGGCCGAGCACGAGAACAGAGTCGCAAAGAAATTGTCCGGATCGCCATTGTCGCCGGTCCAGCCGATCTGGAACGGACCCTTGCGCTCTTCCTGCTTGCCGCGTTCGCGGTACTCGGTCCACTCGTAGGAGACGATGTTGGCAGTGACGCCAACAGCGGCCCAATCCGACTGGATCAGCTCGGCAACGCGCTGGGCATTGGGATTGTAGGGACGCGACACAGGCATGGCCCAGAGATCGGTGGTGAGGCTCGTAACGCCGGCTTCCTCGAGCAGGCGCTTGGCTTCCTCAGGGTTGTAGGTGTCGGCCGCGATCGAGTCGTCATAGGACCACATGGTGGGCGGGATCAGGTTCTTGGCGTCCTGGCCGGCGCCCTGGTAGACCGCTTCAATGATGGCAGCCTTGTCGATTGCCATGGTCAATGCCTTGCGGACGTTGACGTTGTCGAACGGCGGCTCAGTCACGTTATAGGACATGTAACCGATATTAAGGCCTTCCTGCTCCATGACGGTCAGGTTGGGATCGGACTGGAGCTGGGCGATATCGGCAGGCGCCGGATAGGGCATGATATCGCATTCGCCGGCGAGCAGGCGCTGCGCGCGCACGGATGGATCGGTGGTGATGGCGAACACCAGATCGTCGATCGGCTGCTTGCCATCCCAGTATTCCGGGAAAGCCTGGTAGCGGATCACGGTGTCGAGCTGGTAGTCGACGAACATAAATGGGCCAGTGCCGACGGGCTGGGTCGAGAACGCGGCTAGATTGCCTTCGGCTTCAAGCTTGTCGGCATATTCCTTGGATACGATCGAGGCGAAATCCATCGCCAGGTTCGCGATCATCGGCGCGTTTGGTTCGTTGAGGACGAGCTTGACAGTCAGATCGTCAACAGCGGTAATTTCCTTGATGTACTTGGGCATGTCCATGCCCTGGAAATAGTCCCAGGTCATGCCTTCAAGGTAGTTGTACCAGGTGTTGTCTTCCTTCCACTGGCGCTCGAAGCTGAAAACGACGTCTTCAGCGGTGAGGTCGCGGGTGGGGGTGAAATAGGATGTGGTGTGCCACTTGACGCCGGGGCGCAATTTGAAGGTGATCTCAAGGCCATCTTCGGAGATTTCCCAGCTCTCGGCGAGCGCTGGCGCAACTTCGGTGCCGCCGGGCACGAATTCAACAAGACGGTTGTAGATGGTGTGGGAGCTGGCGTCGAAATCGTTACCGCCGGTCAGCGGGCCGGGATCGAAGTGAGCGGGGGAAGCTTCCGAGCAGTATACGAGTTGCTTGGCCTGGGCGGCGCCAGCAGCCAGCGCCACAATGGCGGTCGCTGCCAGCAGCGATTTCATCAATTTCATGATTGTTGTCTCCCGAAGATATTTTTCGCGCCCGGCTTGCTAACCAGAGCTTGGGCGCCAACAAAGCGTAGAATCCAAGGGAGCGCAATGGGAGAGTTGACCATTTGGTCAATCTGATGACAGGGAGATCAACATTCCACAGGAATGGACGGTTTTGAAAACTTCCGTTCGCCGGGCTCCCGGCGGCTTGACCTTGAAGCCGGCGTGATGATCCATAACCCGATGAACCAGTCCATTGCCACATTGTCCGTTGTTGTTGCCGATTATGACGAGGCAATTGCCTTCTATTGCGACAAACTCGGCTTCACCCTGATCGCTGACGACGATTTGGGCGGTGGGAAACGCTGGGTACTGGTCGGCCCGGCAGGTAGGCGCGGCGCGCGATTGCTGCTGGCCAAGGCCGGCGGGGCCGAGGAACAGGCCGTCATCGGCAACCAGACCGGCGGCCGGGTCATGCTGTTCTTGGAAACCGATGATTTCGGGCGTGACCATAGCGCTATGCTGGCGCGGGGCGTCGAGTTCATCGAGGAACCCCGGCACGAACCTTATGGGTCGGTCGCCGTATTCAAAGATCTTTATGGGAACCTATGGGACCTCATCGAACCACGATCCTGAGCTTCTTGTTCGCGGCCCTGGCTATTCCTGCATCGGGGCAACAGGCGGGCTGGTCTTACTCCCCCTTGCCGGGCGAAGGCGACCGGGCAGCGCTGGGCTGTGGGCTGAAATCTTCGCCGGAGCTATTCACCTGCGTAGCCGTGCGCTGCGAGGATGATTTCACAACCGGCGTTCACATCTATACGAGCCGCCCGCAGCCGAGCGTAGGACTCTGGGCCATCACAGTGGACAAGGAAACCCGTTCCTTCGATACCGAAGCGGCGGAGCCCTATGGCGCCCGGCTGATCGGCGATTTTTCCTGGGTGCTGTATAATCTTGCGAACGGGGCCGTAGCATATCTGGAGCCAGAGGATGGCTCACCCATGCCGGACAACCATATCGCGCTGGACGGCTCGCTTTATGCCATCAACCGCGCGCTGGCCTTGTGTGCGCCGCGCGTTCCGGTCGAACCGAATGCCGATCCAGACGTTTCGTCTGGTAACAGCCAACAGGAGAAGCCCAATGGATCGCCGCCCGCTCGGACGCAGTGAACTCGTGATTGAACCCCTGGTGCTGGGGGGCAATGTCTTTGGATGGACCGTGGACGAGCAGAAGGGTTTCGAGATCCTCGATGCCTTTGTTGAAGCCGGTTTTACCGCGATCGATACGGCGCAGGGCTATCCCAATTGGGTCCCTGGCAATCCTCCGGGCATGAGCGAGACCATTATCGGGAAGTGGATGAAAGAGCGCGGCAATCGCGACAGCATCCACATCGTCACCAAGGTCAATTCGGCCAACAAGCCAGGGGGCCTTAAGGCCGACGCGATCAAGCAAGGTTTCGAGGACTCGCTGGAGCGCCTCCAGACCGACTATGTGGACCTTTATTTCAGCCATTGGCCGGACCCTGAAGCCAGCCACGAAGAAACCCTGGGCGCTTTCGACACACTGGTGCGTTCCGGCCGGGTACGGGTGATTGGAGCGTCTAACTACACGGCGGAGATGGTCAAGGAGGCGCAGGAAACCGCGGTGATCAAGTCCCTCCAGCGCTATGAAGTCCTGCAGCCGCGCTACAATCTCTATGACCGCGCGGAGTTCGAAGCCCTGCGCGATACGGTTATCGAGAACGACATCGGCACGATTGTCTACTACAGCCTTGCCTCAGGCTTTCTGACCGGCAAGTACCGCAGCAAGGCCGACACCGGCAAGTCGGCGCGCGGCGGTGGTGTGGAAAAATATCTCGATGCAAAGGGCGAGAAGATCCTTGCAGCGCTCGACAAGGTTGCGGCCAACAATGACGCAACGCCTGCCGAAGTGTCCCTCGCCTGGCTCGTTGCGCAGCCCGGCGTCAGCGCTCCGATCGCCTCGGCGACATCGGTGGAACAGGTCCGAAGCCTGGCTAAAGGGGTGCGGCTCAAGCTCAGCGACGAAGATCTGCAGACGCTGACGGATGCTGGGAAGTAGAAGCCGAACGCTAAACTGGATCGTTACCCTCGGCCTTGAGTCGAGGGCTCTTCACCTCACCTAGCCGCTAGGTGAAGCCCCTCTGGTTATGGCCATAGAAAGATATTACCACTCGAAGTCCGGGCCGTTTTCGCGGGCGCCCATCAGGAACACATCGCTCATCAGGCGCAGGGGCGTGGCGTCGACATCGCTTTCATGCCGCTCCAAAAGGCCTGCAAAGTGCAGGTACATCCCAGCATATTCCTCATCGCCGTGCTTGAGCACGAGTTCATCGTTGACGGTGAGGCTGCGGCCGCCGCCTTCGAGCTTGATGATGTCGCCCGTGCCGGTCTCGAAACGAATGGTCCAGATCTCTCCACTTTCCTCCAGCCAGTTGAACCCGGCTGAGAGTTCCGGCTTGCCGATCTGGCCGGACTTGAACCCGATCTCGACATCGACCGGGGTCTGCCGATTGGCCGGAAAGGTCAGCTTGGCGCTTTCGACGAACACCGGGGACGGCATGACCTTGGTGAAAATCGAAAGGGCGTTGATGCCCGGGTCGCAGACGCCGAACCCGCCTGGCTCCCAAACCCAGTCCTGGCCCGGGTGCCATTTGCGCACGCTTTCACGCCAATCGATGCGGGCTGATTTGACGCCATCGTTTGCTAATATTTCCCGCGTCCGGTCGACGGCGGCGTTATATTGAGAATGCCAGGTCTGATAGAGCACCCGATCGAGCCGCTTGGCATGCGCGATGAGATCATCAAGCTCAGAAATGGTGGTGGTGGGTGGCTTTTCCATCATCACATCCTTGCCGGCGTCCAGCGCCTCGCGGACATATTGATGGCGAATGCCGGGTGGGGTGCAGATCGAGACCAGGTTGACCTCAGGCATAGCCGTGTAAAGCTCGCCTGGTGTCTTGAACACAGGCGCACCATTGTGAGCCAACCCGCGGGTGGAGACGGTTGCCGCCAACTCAAAATCGTCGGACGTATCAATCACCGGCAGGTGCTGGTCCTGTGCGATCTTGCCGACACCGATAATGGCGATCTTGCGTTTGGCCATTGCTTGGCTCCCTCTCGAAATCGAGGCGTATAGAACAGACGCAGGCCCTGTCTGCCAAGGGCATTTATATGATTTTTCTAGCGCACGATGATGGCGCGGAAGTCATTCACATTGGTGCCGGTAGGGCCGGTGACCAGCAAATCGCCGAGTGCCTCGAAGGCGCTGTAGGCATCGTTCGCCGCCAAGGCGGCCAGGGGATCAATCCCAGCCTTGCGCAGCCGCGTGGCCGTTGTGCCGTCGGCAAAAGCACCCGCGTTATTTTCCGATCCATCAATGCCGTCCGTGTCTGCGGCAAGGGCCGAGATCCCATCGACGCCATCGATGGCTATTGCCAAAGCAAGAAGGAACTCGGCATTGCGCCCTCCCCTCCCCTTGCCGCGCAGGGTCACCGTCGTCTCGCCCCCGGATAGGAGCACGGCCGGTTTTTCGAACGGGCGATTGCGGGTGAAAATTTCGCGCGCCAGCGCAGCATGAACCTGCGCCACATCGCGCGCTTCGCCCTCAATGGAGTCCGACAATATAGCGGCTTCCAGGCCAGCCTCGCCTGCCACCTGGGCAGCGGCTTCAAGTGACAGCGCGGCTGAGGCGATGATGCGAACGCTATTGCGGGCAAAAACAGGATCGCCTGGCAAGGGTGCGGGATTGTCGTCACCTGAAAGAAGCGCCTGGGCCTGTCGCGGCAGATCGAGCCGGTAGAGGCTCGCATATTTGCGCGCCAACTCCCGCGTACCGCTGAGGGGAATAGTTGGACCTGAGGCAACAAGTGCCGGATCATCACCCGGTACATCGGAAACCACCAGCGTCGCCACGCGGGCGGGCGCGCAATGCGCTGCCAGGCGGCCGCCCTTGATCGTCGAGAACTGGTTGCGCAGCAGGTTCATGACAGCGATTGGGGCGCCCGATGCCAGAAGTGTCCAGTTTATGGCCTGCTCGTCGTCAAACGTCAGCCCCGGCGCCGGAGCGGGCAGCAGCGCAGAGCCACCGCCCGAGATCAGGGCAATCACCAGATCGTTGTGGCTCAGCCCCGAGACCACCTCCATGATCCGGCGTGCCGCCAGGAACCCCGCTTCATCGGGGACCGGGTGAGCAGCCTCCACGATCTCGATGTGCTCACACGCCTGCGCATAGCCATAGCGCGTCACCACCAATCCACTCAGCGGTCCTTGCCATGCCTGCTCCAGCGCATGCGCCATCTGGGCAGATGCCTTGCCTGCACCAATCACGATGGTGCGCCCCGCCGGCCGCTCCGGCAGGTTTTGCCGCACAGCGAGAGCTGGTTGGGCCTGCGCAACGGCTCGCAAGAACATCTGTTCGAGCAGGGTGCGATCCATGCATTCTCCCGGGCTTGCGACTCGCATCTGGCGAGGATAGCCAGCATGGAGACTGGCATAGTGTCAAACCAACGACATAGACTGTGGCTAGCGGCAGGAGCAAGGAGTTCCGATGACAGAACGATTCGCCATCTATTTTGCCCCGTCCGCCACCAGCAATCTTTGGGAACGCGCAGCCGTCTGGCTCGGCCGGGATGCCAATGATGGGGATCTCTTTGATGGCCCCGTTGCCGGCATTGACCGCGACCGCTTGCTGAATTTCACCCAATCCGCCAACCGCTATGGTTTCCATGCTACGCTCAAGGCGCCCATGTCCTTGGCCGAGGGGACTACCGAAGCGGACTTGCGCGCTGCCATCAGTGCGTTTGCCGCTCAGCACAGCCCGATTGATCTGGGCAAGCCTCAGTTGACTTCGCTAGACGGGTTCCTGGCTTTGTTGGTCGACGACAAGGAGCAATTACAAGACTTCGCCGCTCACGTCGTTGAAACCTTCGACCCGTTCCGTGCGCCTATGACCATCAAGGACCGGGAAGCACGTGTGGGCAAGGGCCTGACGGAACGGCAGATCGAACTGCTCGATGCTTATGGCTACCCTTACGTCTTCGAAGAGTTCCGTTTCCACATGACACTGAGCGACCGGCTAGGGGAAGCGGACGCTGCCGAAATTACGCCAGCAGCTCAAACTTGGTTCAGCCCTGTGTTGGATGAACTCCTGCTGCTGGACCGGTTGTCGCTCTTTCATGAACCCGATACGGGCAAGCCCTTCCGCCGCGTGGCTGACTTCAAGCTTGGCCCGGCCGAATGAGTGCGGTTGCCTTTCGCAATGCGCGCATCGTCACCAAGGATGAGACCGTCGAAGGCAGCCTTGCCGTCTCCGGAGACTTGATCTCTGACATTGCCTCGGGGCCGGCGCAGACTGGCTTGGATCTTGAAGGCGATTTCCTGATCCCCGGCCTTGTGGAACTTCACACCGATCATCTGGAAAATCACTATCGTCCGCGACCAGGTGTATACTGGGACTCTATCGCGGCCTTGCATGCGCATGACGCGCAGATTGCCGGATCGGGCATTACGACGGTCTTTGATGCTGTTCGCATCGGCTCGGACACCGACACGCCGGACATGGCGCCCCATGTCGGCAAACTAACCTCTGCCATCAGGCAAGCCAGCACCGAAGGCTGGCTGCGGGCCGACCATTTCATTCATCTGCGCTGCGAGTTGCCGAGCCATGATGTGGTGCCGCAATTCGAGGCGCAGGCGAGCCAGCCCCTGGTCAAGCTCGCGTCCCTGATGGACCACACGCCAGGCCAGCGGCAATTCCGCTCGCTCGATGCCTATAAACGCTTCTACAGCATTGGCCGCACGACGGATGAACTCGACAGCTTCATTGCCGACCGCCTGGGCGATCACGCCCGCTATTCGGCACCGCACCGTGCGCACATCAGTGCCCGTGCACGGGAGCTCGGACTGGCACTGGCCAGCCACGATGATTCGAGCATCGAACAGGTGGAAGAGGCCTCGCGCGACGGCGTTGCCATTGCCGAGTTTCCAACTACGCTGGAAGCAGCGTCCGCAGCCCATGGCGCAGGCCAGGCCATCTTGATGGGCGCCCCCAATGTAGTGCGCGGCAAGTCGCACTCGGGCAATATTTCTGCCACCGATTTGGTGCGTGCCGGTTTGATGGATATTCTCAGTTCCGACTATGTGCCTTTCGCCCTGCTGCAAGCGGCCTTTGCCTTGCCGCAGCGGGTGGAAGGCATGACGCTATCGGCCGCCCTCGCCATGGTCTCGCGCAATCCGGCCAACGCCGCGGGCCTGCATGACCGGGGCGAGATCGCCATCGGCAAAAGGGCAGACCTTGTCCGCGTCAGGCTTGTCGGAGATGTGCCGGTGGTGCGCGGTGTGTGGCGGCAAGGCGAAAGGGTTAGCTAGCCATGGCGCGCCCGCTCGGATCGCTGGTCCTGGTTGTCGGCCCTTCGGGCGTCGGCAAGGACACGCTGATCGGAGGCGCAAAGCATGCGCTTGCAAACGACAAGCGTTTTACTTTCGTCCGCCGGATCGTGACGCGACCGGCTCATGCCGAGATCGAAGACCACGAGAGCATGGATCTCCAAAGCTTCCGCGAGAATGAGGCTGCGGGGCGTTTTGCCCTCGCCTGGGATGCGCATGATCTGCGCTATGCCCTGCCGCTGAGCCTTGATACCGATCTGGCTCTCGGCCGGGTTGTGGTCGCCAATGTTTCGCGCCATGTGGTAGCCGAAGCCCACGCAAAATATCCGTCATGCGCCGTATTGCTGATCACCGCCGAGATATCCTGCCGGGCGGAACGGCTGACCCGGCGAGGCCGCGAAAGCAATGATCAGATCACTGCGCGCCTGGCACGCGAAAGTGCGGCGGTGCCGGCGGGGATCGAACCCATCATGATCGACAATTCCGGCTCGCTCGCCATCGGCGTCACGGCCTTTGTTATGGCTTTGCGCGCCATTGCTGCCCGCGACTGAACCGGCTTGCCTGCCGAGCGTTGCCTGATAAGCAGGCGCAAGGGAACAAGGAGCAGGCAATGGCCGTGGTGGATCAAGCAAGCGTGAGCCGGGTGGCGATTGCCGATGCGATTGGCCGGGAGTTGCAGCGGCAGGGCATTGAACAAGCCGATGTCGAGGCTCTGGCCGATGCGGTCGAAGGTGCCTTGGTGCCGCATGTTCCCCCTTCGGAAGGCAAGCGCCCCGAAGATCTCAATGCCACCAATGACGATTAGGGGCACTATATTGAGCTAGGCGAGGCGAGGCACCAAGGCCCCGCCCTTGTTATGCGGCGTTGGCGCCGTGTTCACGCACGGCCTGCGATACCGCCGAATGCGCCAGTTCAACCGAAGGGAAGTGCTGGCCATCGATAGCAAAGGCCGGAAGCTTGACCGCCAGAAAGCGATAGCCTTCGGCATGCGGCACGACGACGCCCAGCGGCTCGCCAGCCACTTCTATTACTATGGGCTTCTGGGCCTTGGCCCTGATGATGTTGTTTTCCTGCATTGGAGCAATCTCCACTTGCGCGTCGGGACGGCTGAAGCGACAGGCACTTGGTGCACTGCCTGGCCGTTACGCGGGGGTTTATCGAAACTAGAAGACGAAGGTGTGACGGAGGTCACATTCGTTTGTTGCGACAAATCCCTTGCCAGCGTTTGGCGATTTGCATGTGGGTGCGTACGCGCGAACAGCTGGCATGGAGGGCGAATGGGATAGATGGCGTCATCTTCATTCCTTTCCTGCTGGTTGGCGATACGAACATCGGCAGTTGGCGATGTAGCGGCAAGATAGGCGCGTTTGCGTCCGATTGCTAGCATCAAGAGACACTACAAACGTACAAAAGCGGAAAAACAATACCCGACTTTCGGCTTAGATCGGAATGGAGGCAACCATTCTTTGCCCCATCACGCCCCTTACGGTTAGGAACGCTTGAAGTTGGCCCCACAATCTGGTGATGTTGCCTGAACAAGACGCCGAGGCGGCAGCGCGGGCGGAGGGGAACCATAACAGTGTCCGAAGACCTGCCCGAAACCGTGAACAAGCGCGGGGTCAAGCCATCTGGCAAGCCGACGCTCAAGACCATTGCGCAAATGACCGGGCTTGCGGTCACCACCATTTCCCGCGCGCTCAACAATGCGCCCGAACTGGCGCAGGACACCCGCGACCGCGTCCAGAAGATCGCCGCGGAGATCGGCTATCTGCCGGATCGCGCGGCGCTGCGGCTCAAGACCGGGCGCACCAATGTCATTTCGCTCGTCCTTGAGCCGGACGAACAGATTTACGGCTTTGGCACTTCTATTGTCTCAGGGCTCACCGAAGCTCTGCGGGAAACGGCGTTTCACGTTGTTATCACTCCCCTCTTCCGCAATGTCTCTCCGATGGAGCCTATTCGCCATATCGTTCGTAACCGGATGGCGGATGGCGTCATCTTTTCCAAGGCCGAGAGCTTTGACGAACGCATCCGCTTCCTGCTCGACAATGACTTCCCTTTTGTCAGCCATGGCCGCAGCAATTGGCCCGAAGCCCATGCCTTTGTCGATTTCGACAATGAAGCCTATGCCTATGGCGCCGTACAACGCCTGGCGCAGAAGGGATGCAAGAAGGTTTCTATCGTCCTGCCGGAAAGCGCCCTGACCTATACCGATCACCTCAAGAACGGCATGGCACTCGCAGCCAATGAAGCTGGCATTGCCTATGAGTTTGCCAGCGACGTGACGTTGCAGAGCCCAACCGACGCGATCCGGAATTATGTCATCAAACGGTCCAAGCGCCCCGATGGCCCCGATGGCTGGGTCTGCGCTTCGGAGGTTTCGGCTCTCGCTGTCATCGGTGGGCTCAACGAAGCTGGCCGCACCGTGGGGCTATTCTCCCACGTCGTCAGCAAGCAGGCGAGCCCGATGTTCGCTCAATTCCAGACCGGTGCTGAAACAGTGTTCGAGGATTTCGTGCACGCCGGGCGAACACTGGGCGCCCATTTGCTGGCGCGCATCGGAGGCGCCGAGCCGACCAGCCTGCAATCGATTGCTCCACCGGAGTTCAAGTGGAAGGACGGCGTAGCCTAGCCTTCCAACTCCTCGCGCAGCAGTTCCAATTCAAGCCATTGCTCTTCTGCTTCCGAGCGCTTCGCTTCGGCAATAATCAGGGCCTTGGACTTCGCGGCAAAGCCGTCGGGATCCTTGGTGTAGAAATCTGGCTTAGCCAGGGCTGCGTTGATCGCGGCGATCTCGGCCTCGAGCTTTTCGACCTCCTTGGGCAGGCTGTCGAGCGCGTGCTTTTCCTTGAAGGACAGCTTGCGCTTGCCTGACGCGGGCGGCGTGGGAGCGATCGGCGCCATGGCCGTCTTACCCGCCCGGTGCACCTTGGCAGTTGCGCGTGCCTGTACCCCCTCGCCGCGCTGGATCACCATGTCCGAATAGCCACCGGCATATTCGGTCCAGTTGCCATCGCCTTCGGCGATAATGATGGATGTCGCTACCCGATCGAGAAAGTCACGGTCGTGGCTGACGACAATGGCGGTACCCGCATATTCGGAAACCATCTCCTCGAGCAGATCGAGCGTTTCGAGGTCCAGATCGTTGGTGGGTTCGTCCAGCACCAGAAAATTGGATGGCAGCGACAATGCTCGCGCCAACGCCACGCGCGCGCGCTCGCCACCCGACAACTTGCCGATCGGGGTATTGGCCTGTTCGGGGCTAAACAGGAAATCCTTCATGTAGCCCACCACGTGCTTGGGCTGACCGTTGATCTGCAAGGTGTCAGACCCGCCGCCGGTCAGCGCTTCCTTGAGGCGCGTCTCGGGGTGGAGCTTGGCGCGGCCTTGATCAAGCATGGCGAGTTCGAGTGCCGAGCCGAGCTTGATCGTGCCGCTATCCGGCGCCAGCGTGCCGGTGAGCATCTTGATCAGCGTCGTCTTGCCGGCGCCATTGGGTCCAACGATCCCGATCCGGTCGCCACGCAGTACGCGGGTGGAAAAATCCGCCACGATCGCGCGGTCGCCGAAGCGCTTGGAGATGCTCTCGGCTTCAACCACCAGCGCACCCGACGTGCGCCCTTCGGACACCTGCATGTTCACCGAACCAGTGACCCGTCGCTGTTCGCGCCGGTCCTGCCGCAAATTGGCAAGGCGCTCCATGCGGCCCACATTGCGCTTGCGGCGCGCGGTCACGCCATAGCGCACCCAGTGCTCCTCGCGCACGATCTGCCGGTCGAGTTTATGCCGATCACGCTCTTCTTCTTCCAGCACCTGGTCACGCCAGGCTTCGAACGCGCCAAAGCCCTTGTCGAGCCGCCGTGTCACGCCGCGGTCGAGCCAGACGGTCGAGCGCGTCAGGTCAGAAAGGAAACGCCGATCGTGGCTGATCAACACCATGGCCGAGCGCAGCGAGTCGAGTTCGGACTGCAGCCATTCAATGACGGGTAGATCAAGGTGATTGGTGGGCTCATCGAGCAGCAGGATGTCGGGCTTGGGTGCCAACACGCGAGCCAAAGCTGCCCTGCGGCCTTCGCCGCCCGAGAGCTTGGTTGGGTCTTCCGTGCCGTTAAGGCCAAGCGAACTCAGCAGATACTGCGCACGATATTCGTCATCGCCCGGCCCGAGCCCAGCTTCGACATATTCCAGCGTGGTCTTGTAAGCGGAAAGGTCCGGCTCCTGCGGCAGGTAGCGCAGTGTAGCGCTGGGCTCGACGAAGCGCACGCCCTTGTCGTGCACCACATCGCCCGAAGCGATCTTGAGCAGGGTCGATTTGCCCGAGCCATTGCGCCCGACCAAGGCGATGCGTTGGCCCGGTGACACGATGAGTTCGGCACCTTCGAGCAGGCGCGTGCCGCCGAAGGTCAGGTGGATGTCTTGAAGAGAAAGAAGGGGTGCTGCAGCCATGGCGCGGATAGATCACAGGCGGGCGGTAAAGAAAAGGCAGGTCGGGGTGTTGAGGACCCCAACCTGCCTCGAGAGACGGATGCAGCAAGCCCCGTCGTCATGGGCGCAAGTGAACTGGTTTGATAACCTGCGCGATAACGAGACATAACCACACATAAACCTGACTGTCAAAGTCATCTTAGAAAGACTAGTGCAGCGGCTCCATGACCGCGTCGAGCGTCGACAAGCCGAGGCGGTCGCGAATCGAGCGCTTTTTGCTCGCAAGATCGGCGATCGTGTAGCTGGCGAGAACTTCAAAGAACGCACCGAGCGCCTCGCGCAAAGCGCTGTTCAGATCGCATTCGCCGATGAGCGGGCAATCGGCTCCGTCTTCGAAACACTCAGCCAGGGCGAAGTTCTCTTCGGTCAACCGGATCGTGTCGAGCAAGGTAATATCTTCAGCAGCCCGCCCGAGCTTGATGCCGCCATGCCGGCCACGCACCGTCGCCAGAAGGCCATTCTCGACCAATGGCTTGATCAGCTTGAATAAGAAAAGCTCGGAAATATTGTAGGCCTTGGCAATGTCGGCGACACGGCTCAGCCCCGGTTCATTAACGGCGCAATACACCAGAGTGCGGATGGCATAGTTGGATTGGCGGGTCAGTCTCAATTGCGAGCCTTCAAAACCTGGAAGCGCACCGAACCTGGCAAAAGGCCGGGCGGGCGCCGTTAACGAACAACGCTAACTTATAACCGTTCTAAAATATGTCAACATAACCTGAACATCAGGTTCATGTTAGGCAACAGCAAGCATCACTAGACTCAGCGTTAAGTTCTTCTTATCAAGTGAGCGGGGCAAGAGGGCAATACTTTGGGCAACACGATAACACGTGCTGGATTGGCAGAAGTCGCTGCAGCAAAAACAGGTTTGAGCAAAGCGGATATTTCGGCAATTGCCGATACGATGTTCGATATGATGGGCGCAGCCTTGATGGCTGGCGAGAACGTCAAGCTGACAGGATTTGGATCCTTGCAGGTCCGCGCTCGCGCACAGCGAATCGGCCGCAATCCACGCACCGGCAGCGAACACATGATCTCGCCGCGGCACACAGTGGTGTTTACGCCGGGCGCACAATTGCGCCAGGCATTGCAGGACAAGGTGGCGCCGGCGAAGGGCAGTTCCGCCGTGACGGCCGAGGATACCAATCTCCCGGCTGGCTAGGCGCCGGTATTTTCCTCCCCGATCAGGCTAGCCGCCTTGCTGCCGATGGCCATGGCGGGCGCATTGGTGTTGCCGGAGACGATCTGGGGCATGATCGAGCAATCGATCACCCGCAGGCCATCGATGCCACGCACCTTGAGCTCGGGCGTGACTACGGCCGTGGGATCTGTGTCCAGACCCATGCGCAGCGTTCCTACCGGGTGGTAGTTGGTCTTGACCGTTTGGCCGCAATAGCGCTCCAGCGCAGCCGGGTCTGCCATCACCTTTTCACCCGGCAGAAGCTCATCGGCGATCTTGCTCTTGAACGGTTCGGTCTGGAGCAGCTGCCGGGCCGTACCGAGGGCCGCGATAGTGAGCCTGAGATCATCGGGATCACCGAAGAAATTGCAATCCACCAGCGGCTGGTCGGCCGGGTTGGCCGAGCGCAGCTTGACCGAGCCGCGCGCCTTGGGTCGCAGCAGGCATGAGGTGAAGGTCACGCCCCAGGTGGGCTTGGCGGCGCTGACATCGCGATCGAGGTAAACGATGGGCGCGCAATAAAGCTGGATCGTGGGCCTGTCGCCGCCATCGGGATCGAAGAACAGGCAGGCTTCGATACCTGTCGTGGTCACCGGCCCCTTGTTGAACAGCAGGTATTGCAGGCCATTGCGGATCATCGGCCAGCCTTTGTCCTGCCCGAAATAGCCGGACGGCGCCTTGGTGGTGGCGATCACCGGCACTTCGTGGTGGTCCTGCAGATTTTGTCCCACGCCCGCGATATTGGCAATTACAGGAATGCCGAGCTCGCGCAAATGGTCCGCCGGCCCGATGCCGCTCAGCATCATCAGCTTGGCTGAATTGTAGGTGCCGGCGCCGACCAGCACTTCGCGATCGGCGCGGACAATGTGCTGCTCGCCGTCCTTTGTATAGGCGAGCCCCACGGCGCGGCCGTCTTCGACTAAAATCCGATCGACCCGCGCGCCGGTGATGATAGTCAGCCGCTCATCGCCCGCCAGCGGATCGAGGAAGGCTTTTTTCGCATCAGAGCGCTCCTTGTAGCGACCCCATTGCCCATAGGTATGCTGCATGATGCCGACGCCGTTCTGGCGCGCACCGTTGAAATCGTCGTTCAGCGGATGACCAAGCGCCTGTGCGGCAGCCAAAAAATCCTCCGTCGTGCCGGAGATATGGCCGGGATCGGAGACGCGCAGATTGCCCTTTGTGCCATGAAAGGGATCGTGGAGCCTGTTATTGGCTTCGAGCGCGGTGAAATGAGGCAGCATGTCCCCATAGGACCAGGCTTGCGTGTTGCCCAACCCTGCGGCCCAGCCGTCATAATCCTCCCGCTGGCCACGCATATAGACCATGGCATTGACCGCACTGCCGCCGCCCAAGGCCTTGCCGACGGGAACAATCGGTGCCCGTCCACCCAGTTGCGGCTGTGGCACAGTCTTGTGCATTTCGAGGAAGTCGTCACGCGCCAGGAACTTCATGTACCCTGCGGGCATGGCCATTAGGCGATTGGTCCGGGCGGGGCCGCGCTCCAGGATCAAAACGGAAAAGCCGAAATCCTTGACGAGGCGCATGGCGGCGACGCTCGCCGCCGAACCGCCGCCAGCGATCACGAAATCATAGACCATTTCAGGCGGCTCCCCGCAAAGTCTCAAGCCGGTTGTCGAGGATCTCTCCTACACTGGCGCATTCTTGGGCGATCTCACGAACGAAATCGGCCAACATGGCGCGGTCCAGCGCACTGGTCGAGCGCACCACCATGGCGGTGTCCCGATGCAGCGGCTCGAAATCTGCCGGCGCAATTTCTACCAAGCGACCCGCCTTGACGTCCTCGGCAATCGCCGAATTGACGAAAAAACCTAGCCCCTGCCCTTTGATCGCCAGCCGCCGCGCCGGCCCGGTGGGCAGTTCCACGCTGGTCTGCGCCAGGCGCACCAAAGCCGCCGCCGTTTCAGGCTCCGCCTGCCACCAGCGCAGCGATATGACGCGCGGCACCAGTTCCAGCACCTCCCCGATCGTTGGCTGGGACGAGAGCCTGCTAGCGATCTCGGGCGATACCACCAGCGGCACGCGCTCGCGCATGACCACGAGCGGCACCAAGTCTACCACGAGTGGATCGATATTGGGCCAACAGAGGATGCCCATTTCCACGTCGCGCTCATGCAGCATGGCGACGATCTGGGATTGCCGGCCCTCGTTCACCACCACATCGACGGCCGGATATTTCTCTTGGAACCGCAGCAGCGGCTCGGTGATCAGCGGCGACACCAAGCTACGCAGCGAAGCAATCGCAATCCGCCCCCGCTCGACACGCCGGAGCGCTTCGCGGCCTTCCTGCGCCGTGCCGATAATACGCCGGGCGAAGGGCAAAAAGGTCATGCCCTGGTCGGTCAGCGTCACCGTGCGGCCCCGCTGGAACAGCGTCACGCCGAGTAATTGCTCCAGCGCCCTGATGCGCATGGAAGCGGTCGCCTGCGTAATATTGAGATGCGCTGCAGCGCGCGTAAAACTTTGTTCGCGCACGATGCGATCGAAGGTGCGGAGTTGATCGAGATCCATCGGGATTGTTTATGACGCTGGGACAATAACCATGATATTGGCACAAGTGCATTGGCCCCAGCAATGCTAAAGAGCGTATTAGCCCGCCTTGTTGCGCAGGCGCGACGCCTCCGCCAGAGCCTGCTTCTGCCGCTTGCGTTCCGCCGCCAGCGCCGCTGCCGCATCACCCAGATGTGCAAGCCCGCGCCGCTGTGCCAGTTCCATCTGCCGCTGCCGTTCGGCAGCCGCCACGTGCTTGTCCGCTTCATCAGCACAATACGGGCAAGATACCCCTTCGCTGAAGGCCGGAGCGGCACGGTCAGCGGGGGTCAGCGGATGCCGGCAAGCCCGGCACAGCGTCGCCTCGCCCTCGACCAGACCATGGCCGACCGAGACGCGCTCGTCGAACACGAAGCATTCCCCCGCAAACCGGCTTTCGCTTTCAGGCACAGTTTCGAGATATTTGAGGATCCCGCCCTTAAGGTGAAATACCTCCTCGAAACCCTTGCTCAAAAGGTACGAGGACGCCTTCTCGCAGCGTATGCCGCCGGTGCAGAACATGGCGACTTTCTTGTCCCGCTGGGGATCGAGATCGGCTTCCACATAGTCTTTGAACTCGGTGAAGCTCTTGGTGGCGGGATCCAGCGCCCGCTGGAACGTGCCCAGGCCCACCTCATAGTCATTGCGCGTATCGACCAGCACCACGTCGTTGCGCTCGATCAACGCGTTCCAGTTTTCCGGCTCGACATAGGTGCCCAGTTGCTTGGCCGGATTCGCCTCGGGCGCGCGCAGCGTCACGATCTCTGGCTTGAGCCGCACCTTCATGCGCAGGAACGGCATGGTCTCGGCGGTGGAGTATTTCACCTCCGCTCCCGCCAACCTTTCGCCGAACATCGCGCCGCCAAAGAGTTCCGCCGCGAGCGCCTCGATGGCCGCCACCGTACCCGCTACGGTGCCGTTGATCCCTTCAGGCGCCAGGATCAGCGTGCCCTTGATGCCATGGCTGCAACAGAGCTTGGCGAGCAGCGGCTGGATCGCTTCGGCGTCAGGCAGGTCAGCGAATTTATAGATCGCCATGACCTTGTATGGTTGATTGGCTTGGGGCAGATTGGGGCTCATAACATCACGCAGTCGGGTCATCGGCCTGGCTCATACCATTTGCCGCCCGCGCGGCCAAATCGAGAAATCGTTGGGAGGAATGCCATGACTTATCGGGCCGATACGGCACGCTATGACAGTATGCAATATCGCCGCTCGGGCCGTTCGGGGCTCAAGCTCCCCGTGATCAGCCTGGGGCTATGGCAAAATTTCGGCGGCACGCGCGATTACCCATCCGCCATGGAAATTCTGGGCTATGCTTTCGACAACGGCATCACTCATTTCGACCTTGCCAACAATTACGGCCCGCCCGCCGGTTCATCGGAAGAGCTGTTCGGCCAGGTCATGGCGCGCGATTTCCGCCCCTATCGCGACGAGCTCATCATCTCCACCAAGGCCGGCTACAATATGTGGCCCGGTCCCTATGGCGAGTGGGGGAGCCGCAAATATGTGCTGGCAAGTCTCGATCAGTCGCTCGGGCGCATGGGCCTCGACTATGTCGATATCTTTTATTCCCACCGCTATGACCCCGAAACCCCGCTCGAGGAAACCATGGGCGCGCTGGCCCATGCCGTGCGGCAGGGCAAGGCGCTTTACGTCGGTATTTCCTCCTACCCAGAAGCGGAAACGCGCGAAGCCTATCGCCTGCTCAAGGAGATGGGCGTCGCCACCACGATCCACCAGCCCAGCTATTCCATGATCAATCGCTGGATCGAGAACGACCGAACCATCGAGGCCTGTGGCGAGCTGGGCATCGGCGTCATCGCCTTCTCACCGCTCGCCCAAGGCGTCCTGTCGGGCAAGTACAACACCGGCCAGACCAGCGGTACACGCGGGGAGAACCCCAATGGCTCGCTGCGCGCCAGCCATATCGAGCCCCGCGTGCTCGATGCCGTGGACAAGGTCGGCGAAATCGCTCGCCAGCGTGGTCAGTCCATGGTGCAGCTGGCGCTCTCCTGGGTGCTGCGCCGCCCTGAGATGACCTCGGCCCTGATCGGCGTGCGCACGCTCGATCAGCTCAAGGACAATCTGGGCGTCCTCAACAATCTCGAGCTTTCGCCAGAAGAAATCCTCGCCATCGACGAGGCTACGGCAGGAGGCCAGATGGAGCTGCAGCCCCGTCCTGCCGGCTGGTTGCGGTAGTCAGAAGCGCGCATTGTTCGGGTTAGCGCCCCCTCCCCCTTGAGGGGAGGGCCGGGGTGGGGGTCGTCTTGTGAGTCATTGAGAGACCCCCTCCCTCGATCCCTCCCCTCAAGGGGGAGGGAAGCACAAGCGCCTACAGCTCTGCTGCGTCTCCGGCATCGCCCGCCGCCAAAAACCCCAGCAACTCCCGCGCCGCAGCGCTGCCCGCGCGATTGGCCCCGATGGTCGAAGCTGACGGGCCATATCCCACCAAATGGATGCGCGGATCGCGCGCCACTTGCGTCGCGAGCCGCCCTGTCATGGTGATGCCCCCCGAAGCCTCGCGCAATTGCAGCGGCGCCAGATGATCGAGCGCCGAGCGAAAGCCGGTGCACCACAGGATCACATCCACCTTGAGCTCGCGGCCATCACCCCAGCGCACCCCCTGCGGCGTGATGCTCTCGAACATCGGCTGCCGCTCCAACACGCCGCGCTCGCGCATGGCCAGGATTGCCGGCGTCAGCGGCAAGCCGGTCACCGAAACCACCGAATTGGGCGGCAGGCCCTGGCGCACCCGCTCCTCTACCATGGCCACTGCGGCACGGCCCGCCTCCTGGTCGAACGGCCCATCGCGAAAGCGCAGGGGTGTCCTCGTCACCCAGCTGGTGCGCGTGACCTCCGAAATCTCGTCCAGCAGCTGGATCGCCGAAATCCCGCCCCCTACAACCAGCACATGCTGGCCCTTGAACTGCTCGGCGGTCTGGTAGTCATGGGTGTGCAATTGGCGGCCGGTGAAACTCTCGGCGCCGGGATAGGCTGGAACATAGGGCTTTTCCCAAGTGCCGGTGGCGTTGATCAGGCCGCGTGCGGAAAACAGGCCTCGATCGGTCTCGATACGCAGCCGTTCGCCGCGGTCCGACACCAGTGTCACGATAGCTGGCCGCAGCACCCTGAGGTCGAAATGCTGCTCATAGGCTTCAAAATAGTGCGGCACGGCGACCGATGCGCGCACCGATGGATCGTCTCCAGCGGTTGCGGCAAAGCTCATGCCGGGTAGATCATGCACGCGATTGACCGTCGACAGCGTCAGTGAGGGCCAGCGAAATTGCCAGGCGCCTCCTGGCGCAGGCGCCCGGTCCAGCACAAGGAAGTCCTGACCCGGGTTCAAACCCAATTGCTTGAGGTGATAAGCGGCGCTCAGACCGGCCTGACCCGCCCCAACGACAATAATCTCGTATTTGACGGCAACTCGCGTGGGAATCGTAGGCGAGGCCATCTTGGGAACTCCTGGTCTGCCGCCTATCTAAGTGTCATGCTGCGCGCTCACAAGCGGGCGGATATGCAAAGCAACTTCCCCCCGTGCGAGGGGTTGTTCCCCCAACAGGAGAAACCATTATGGCCCACGTCACCTACGAGATTGTCGAACACGATGGCGGTTTCGCCTACAAGGTCGGGGATGTTTTTTCCGAAACCTATCCCACCCACCAGTCCGCGCATGACGCTGCCGCCGCGGCAGCGCAGCGCCAACAATTGGGTGGCGAAAGCGAAGCCATCCAATACCAGGACAGCAAGGGCCAGTGGCACGAAGAACTCGCCGACGGCGGCGACCGCCCCGACACCGATGTCGAGGACGATCTGGACGACGGCGAAACGCAAGCTCACCCGACCTGAGGGTCAAGGCGGCTGGCTTTGTTATCAAGGGTCAATGCCCCCGATGTCATCCCGGGCTTGACCCGGGATCCATCCTGATATCGTGCAACAGGGGCGCTGAACGATCTGGGCAACTCTCCCCGGACCTGAAGCTGGATCCCGGCTTACGCCGGGATTGCCAACCCCTCGGCATCGAACAGATGCACCCGAGCCGGGTCGATATAGGCCGACACCGTCGAACCCAGCTCGAACCGCCGCTGCCCTTCCAGCACGATCGTCAGCGCCTGGCCATCCGCCGTGGTCGCATAAACCACCGTCTGCCCACCCAAGTTTTCCACCAGATCCACCCGCACGTCAGCCAGCTTGGTGCCGCTGCCATCGGCAATGGTGATGTGCTCGGGGCGGATCCCAAGCTTCGTCGCGCCGGCTATATTGCGCTGCAGTGCCAGATTGCCTCCGGCGACCTGTAGCCCCGCACCTTGGGCGGACGTCGTCAGCAAATTCATCTTGGGCGAGCCGATGAAGCCTGCGACAAAGAGATTACGTGGATTGTTGTAGAGTTCGAGCGGTGCACCGGCCTGTTCGATCACTCCAAGGCGCAACACCACGATCTTGTCGGCCATGGTCATGGCCTCCACCTGATCGTGCGTCACGTAGATCATGGTGTTTCCCAGATCATTGTGCAGCTTGGCGATCTCGACGCGCATCTGCACCCGTAGCTCGGCATCGAGGTTCGACAGCGGCTCGTCGAAGAGGAATATCTTGGGTTCGCGCACAATCGCCCGGCCAATGGCGACGCGCTGGCGCTGGCCTCCAGACAACTGCTTTGGCTTGCGCTGCAGCAGCGGCACGATCTGCAGGATCTCCGCGGCGCGGGTGACGCGCTGCTTGATCTCGTCCTTCGGCACCTTGGCGGTTTCCAGCCCGAACGCCAGATTCTGATAGACGTTCATATGCGGGTAAAGCGCATAGGACTGGAACACCATGGCGATGCCGCGCCGTGCCGCCGGCACTTCGTTCATGCGCTGACCGTCAATGATGAGGTCACCGCCGCTGATCGGCTCAAGACCGGCGATCATGCGCAGAAGGGTCGACTTGCCGCAGCCCGACGGGCCCACGAACACCGTGAAATCGCCCGGCTCGATGTTGAGGTCGATGCCGTGAATAACCTCCACGTCGCCATAGGCTTTGACGATCCGGCGCAGCTCGATATTGGTCGCCATTGCTTACTCTCCTCAGGCGGCGCGGAACTGGGGTGGCACCCAGCTCTGGTAGCGCGGATGGTCGGCGGGAATGGGCAGGGTCACGTCCTCGTGCGTGGTCGAGGAATGATAGAACGCTGTCACGATTTCCAGCGCCCGGCGCGAATCGGCTGAGGTGACCGGCAGGGGCGCCGTGCCCATCAGAGCATCGTGGAAGCGCGCCATCTGGGTCTGGAAGCGCGATGGCACGTGCTTCCAATCCTTGAGCAGCGCTTCGATCTTTGCCGCTGTCTCGGGATTGCGCGGCTGGATGCGCCAGGGCTTGTTGCCAGGGTTATAGGGCTCGTAGTCGCTTTCGAAGGTAACGTTCTCGAAGGTTAGGAACAGCCGGGTGATTTCCTCGGCAGCGCCCAAAGTGGCGGTGAAGCTGCCTAGCGCACCGTTGGAAAGCTCGAGGCTTGCAGTAACGCAGTCTTCCACTTCGATATTGTTGACCCGGGTTGCCACCCGGCCAAACAGCCGGGTCACATCGCCCATCAGATAGGTGAAAAGGTCATGCTGGTGGATGGCGTGTGTCATCAGCACACCGCCCAACTCAGTCGCCCATTTGCCGCGCCAGGGGACCTCGTAATAATCCGGTCCGCGCCGCCACATGGTTTCCACCGTGCCGACGAACGGCTTGCCGGCGATACCCGCATCGATGATGGCCTTGGCCTGCTCGATGCCATCGCCGAACCGGTACTGGAACACCGGCATCAGCTTGCCCTTGGACACTTTCTCCTGGGCAATGACGTCATCAACCTGCTGCAGGGAGCCAACCAGGGGCTTTTCGCAGATCACGTGCTTGCCCGCCTTAAGTGCGGCCATCACCATGGGATAATGGAGGCCCGGCGGCGTGCAGATATCGACCACGTCTATGTCGTCCATCCGCAGCACCTCATCGAAGTCCGTCAGGCGCCGCTCGACGCTGAACTCGTCGGCGATAGGCGTCATGCGTTCGACGTTAAGATCGCAGAGCGCCAAAACTTTGTATTTGTCGGCGTTGGGCACATAGCCTTCGACAATATGGCTGCGGCCGATGCCGACCCCGATGATGGCGACGTTCAAGATCTTGCTCATTGCGCCCACTCCGTGCCGCGTTCCGCCATTTGCTGCGCCGTCAGTGCCAGCCGCATGGCGCTAAAGCACCGCTCCTGCGGCATGGCCGTTTCGGTGCGATTGCGCACGTCATCGAGGAACTGACGGCCGAACGGCAATTCTACCTGCGAGCAATCGATATGGCGCGGCCCTTCCCCATTGACGATGAAGAGGTGGTTCTCACCTGGCTTTCCGGCGATATCGATATATTTGCGCAGCTCGATATAGCCTTCCGTGCCCAGGATCGTCAGGCGTCCGTCGCCCCAGGTGGGCAGGCCCGCCGGAGTGAACCAGTCGACGCGGATATAGCCGGTGGTGTCGGGCGTGCGCAGATGGGTGTCGCCGACGTCCTGCAGGCCCGGACGGTCCGGATTGCCGCGATTGGCGACGCTCGCCGAAACGATCTCGGCGTCCATGGCACCCGAGAAAAACAGGAACTGCTCGAACTGGTGGCTGGCGATGTCGCATAGGATGCCGCCATAGCGTTCGCGGGTGAAGAACCAGTCCGGGCGCTGGTTGTTGCGGATGGCGTGAGGGCCAAGGCCCACCGTATTGATGACCTTGCCGATGGCGCCCTGCGCAATCAGATTGCCGGCTTCGACGGTCGCGCGCACTTCGAAATGCTCGGAATAAAGCACGCCATAAATGCGGCCGGTTTCCCGCTGTACGCGCTTGATCTCATCCAGTTGCGCAAAGGTCGTCATGCCCGGCTTGTCGGAGAGGACATCCTTGCCATGCTGCATGGCGGCGATGGAAATCGCAGCGCGGTCAGCCGGAATCGCAGCCGTCGTGATGATGGCGATGGTTTGGTCTTCCAGAATTTCCCGCGCCTCGGCCACGCGCTTGGCTTCGGGAAACTTCTGGGCAAACGCAGCGGCCAGATCGTCTTCCACGGCGTGGAAGGCGACGAACTGGGCGCCGGCGCGCTTGAGACACTCCACCTGCCCATAGATATGGCTGTGGTTGATGCCGATGGCAGCAAATCGAAGATCAGTCATAGGGTCTAGCGTTTCATTCCGGTGGTCGCGATGCCCTCGATGAGCAGCCGCTGGAAGAAGAGGAAGAAGAGGAAGATCGGCACCAGGCTCAAGACGCTCATGGCGAACAGCCCCCCATAATCGGATGTGCCGGTCGAGTCGGTGAAGGTGCGCAGGCCCAGCATCACCGTATATTGGCGCATCTCGCTGAGGTAGATCAGCGGCCCGAAGAAATCGTCCCAGGTCCAGATGAAGGTGAAGATCGCGGCCGTCGCCAGAACGGGCATGGAAAGCGGAATGATGATCTTCCAGTAGATGCGCCAGGGCGAGCAACCGTCCATTTGCGCCGCTTCATCGAGCTCCTTGGGCAGGCCACGGAAGAACTGCACCATGAGGAAGATGAAGAAGCCATCGGCCGCCAGGAACTTCGGCACCACGAGCGGCAGGAAGGTATTGACCCACCCCAGCTGGCGGAACAGCACATATTGGGGGATCAGCGTCACCTGATAGGGCAGCATCAGGGTCATCAGCATCATCGCGAACCAGAAGTTCTTGCCACGGAACTGCAGCCGCGCAAAGGCAAAGGCCGCCATGGAGCAGGCAATGACATTGCCGCATACGCTCAGGATCGAGATGATGAAGGAGTTGGTGAAGAACGTACCGAAGCTGGTGCGCAGGCCATTCCAGCCCCGGAAGTAGGAATCGATGCTCCAGGACGAGGGAATGATGCTGGCCGAGGTGAAGATCTCGTTTTCCGGGCGGAACGAGGCCGCCAGCATCCAGAGCAGCGGATAAAGCATCAGGATCGAGGCGCCGATCAGCGCTACGTGGATCAGGATGGACACGACCCGCTTGCGCGCAGGCGAGACGCTGCCATTGACGATGGTCAATCCGGCGGGGGCATTAGTCATCGTAGTGCACCCAGTATTTGGAGGTCAGGAACGAGAAAGCCGTGAACAGCGCAACCAGGGCCAAGAGCACCCAAGCCAGTGCCGAAGCGTATCCCATGCGGAAGAACCCGAAGGCCTCCTGATAAAGGTAGAGCGTGTAGAACAGCGTCGAGTTGATCGGATTGCCCGTGCCGCCCGAGATGATAAAGGCCGGCGTGAAGCTCTTGAAGGCCTCGATGGTCTGGATAATGGCGTTGAAGAACACCACCGGCGTCAATAGGGGCAGCGTTATCTTGATGAACTGCCGCCACTTGCTGGCGCCATCCAGGCTTGCCGCCTCGTACATGTCCTGTGGAATCTGGCGCAAGCCAGCCAGGAAAATGATCATGGGCGAGCCGAACTGCCAGATCGATAGAATGATTAGCGTCCAGAGCGAATAATTGGGGTTCGAAATCCAGCTTGGGCCAACAATGCCGAAGATGGAGAGGAATTTGTTGACGAGGCCATCCCCGGCAAAGATCTGCCGCCAAAGGATCGCGATGGCAACCGACGCGCCTAGCAGCGATGGCAGGTAGAACAGCGCACGATAAAGCGGCAGCCCGCGGATACCACGATTGAGCAGCATGGCGACTGCCAGAGCGAAGGCCAGCTTGAGCGGCACCGAGAAAATCACGAAGAACATGGTCACCCGCATGGACGCCCAAAATTTAGGGTCGGCGGTGAACATGCGTACGTAGTTGTTGGCTCCGACCCAATCGGGAGCTGTCAGAAGGTCGAAATCGGTGAAGCTGAGATAAAGCGAGGTGATGATCGGCCCGATGGTCAGACCCAAAAAGCCAACCAGCCATGGCAGCAAAAACAGATAGCCCGGTGCGTCGTTCTGCCAAATACGCGACCAAATGCCGGTTCTCGGCGCGCGCGCAGAAACATCGGCAGGGCTTGCGGTGTGAACGGCCATGGTCAGGTCCTTCCAAAAACAGCGCGCTTCCGGGGAACGAAAGCGCGCTGCTGGTTTAGACAGCGCGGGCGAGAACAGCCGCGGCTTCGGTCACGAAGTATTTCGCGCCATCTTCAGCGCTTCTGGCACTGAAGCTGACTTCCTGGCCGGTGGTACGCAGCAGCGAAATGTCGATTTCGCCGGCTGCCGCCGGTGGCGGTGGTGGCAACTCGCCGAGGAGATCGCCAAGGTTGGCCACGAAGTTGAGCGCAATCTGGTTCTGCTCGTCGAGCGTCGGAGCGACCACATCGCGGACCGCTGCCGAGCAGGGAATGCCGCGTTCGACACCCAAGATCTTGGCCGCTTCTGGATCAGTGACGAAGTAGTTGACGAAGTCGGCCGCGGCCGCCTTGTCGGCAGAAGATCCAGCAACCGAGAAGAACATGGATGGCTTGCGGTAGTGACCGCCGCCCTGTCCTGCCGCAATGCGCGGATAGCCGCACATGTCGAGCCGGTCCTGCATGAGCGCCTGGAAGCCCACGAGCTGGTTGGAATTGGACGGCATCAGGGCCGCCTTGCCGCTCACCAACATTGTGGTTTCCAATGGACCAGTGTCGAGCGCCTGGTTGTCCGGCGAAACGCAGACCCCGGCTTCGCGCATCGTGTTCCACATGGTGAACCATTCCACCATGTCTGCTTCTTCAAAGCCCAGCTTGCCTTCGGCCGTGTAGAGGGCCTTGCCGCGCTGGCGCAACCAGTTGTCGAGCATGGGCTCGCTGTAGGAGCCATCGGCAATAACAGCCATGCCGTTGCGGACATTGGCGGCCTTGAAGGCTTCACCCATGGCCATCAGATCGTCATAGGTCCAGGCATTGGTCGGGGGCTCGACGCCGGCTTCTTCGAACGCAGCGGTGTTGATCAGCATGGCCACCGAATTGGCACCCAGGGAAATACCATAGAGCTTGCCGTCGACCTTGCCGCCTTCGAGCTGGTCGGCATCGAAATCCTCGAGCTTGAGGGTCGAACCCACGAACTCGTCGAGGGGGGCGATGGCGCCGCGCTTGGCGTATTCAACGATGTAGCGATAATCCATTTGGATTACGTCGGGAGCGTTGCCGCCCGCAGTCAACGTCGCCAGCTTGGGCCAGTAGTCGTTCCAGGCCAGGAATTCACCGGCGATGTCGGTGCCCTTGGCTTCCTGGTAAAGGTCCGTCACGCCATAAGTGCGGTCGGCGCGAGCCTGCCCGCCCCAGAACGTCAGGCGAAGGTTTGAAGCCTGGGCCCAGCTGGGCATGACGCCAAAGGCGCCAGCGGCAGCCAGGGCGGTGCTGCCCATCAGGAATTTGCGACGATCGGTACGAATAGTCATTGGTGTTCCTCCCACGTGAAATTGCTTGTTTTGTTCCGTTGCCGGAACCCGGTGATTGCGGTCTCCCCACCGCTATGTCACCAATTAGTTACATTGCATCCGCACTTGGCATCATTTGTCAAGGTCGTGTGCTGGCGTTTTCAGGTCCGCTACATCTGCGCAGTTTGTACAAATAACCGGACAGTTACGACATAGCACACGCATTCGAGCTCATGCAACGAACTTGTATGGAAGATGAAAAACCGAGTCTATCCTCCATTGGCCGACATGGTGATCTCCTCCTAAGCGCTTTTCGCGCTTGTTGTTTTTCTTCAGGCCAGCGCTGGCCAGAATTGCTCCTGCTATCCGTTCCCGGACACAGCACTTGGCTTGTTCACAGAAGATTGGCTCATCTCAGATCAAAAGAACAATACGAAATATCTTCTCCGCTATAGATAGTATCTATGGGTCAGCGAGAAGGGGTACGCTTTGGACAAGCTGTTGAACCAGTTCCTGGCCGTTGCGGAGGCGGGTAGTATTACAGCCGCGGCCACTGCCCTGTTCGTGACGCAACCCACGCTGACCTTCAACATGCGCAAGCTTGAGGAGAATCTCGGCGTGCCGTTGTTGGTGCGGACGTGGCGCGGCGTTGAACTCACCGAATATGGTGAAACGCTGTACCAGAACGGCCGGTTGATGCGCCGGCTCTATGACAATACGCTCAGCGCCATAGCGCACCAGCGTGGCCGCACTGAGCAGAGCCTGCGGATCGGCACGGACTATTCCTGGTGGACGCTGTTCATCCGCGACATCGTCGTGGACTATGCCCAAAGAAATAGCCGGGCGCGAATCCATGTCAGCCTGGGCAACCAGCTCAGGTGCATGGATCAACTGCTCAGTGGCGATATATCGCTGTTCGTTGCCCATGAAATCGAAGGGCTGAACCGCTCCACTGGCGCGCAGTTCCTGCCGCTCGGCAAGGTGGGACAGGGCTATTTCGCCCGTGTGGACCACAAGCTGCTGGAGCGGCCACGCAGCCTAGCCGAGATCGAGATGTATCCAGCCGTAACCTCTGCCCTGCCCGAAATGCGCCACCAGCGGTTCTTTGAGACCTGGAGCCGCACCACGGCGGGCAGCGCGCCATTCGATCAGGGCAAATATGCCTTTGCCTCCAATTCGCTCGCCGCGTGTCTTGACTATGTCGAGCGGAGCGACGCCGTGCTGGGGCACACCGAAGTCATGGCTGACGAGTTTGTCCGGCGCGGCTTGCGTCAAATCGAAGTCATTGAACCCACGCGCCAGAGCACGGTCGGCATCTATGTGCTTGGGGAGCGAGCGGACGAACCGCGGGTGGCTGAACTCATCCAATTGCTGTCAGCCAAAGCGCGGATAATTCTACCGCCCCTGGGCTAAGCTCAGCTTAGGCTGGCTTGGTGCGGAGATAGTCGAGAACCATTTGTACGGCTTGCGCCTCGCGCTCCTGCAGCATGGCGACGCCTGACAGGTCGCGACCGAAGATTACCGACAGGGTAGCCATGTTGGACACATAGAAAAAACCCAGTGCCGCAATGGAAATATAGAGCTGGACCGGATCCACATCCCTCCGAAAAATTCCGGCATCGGCACCGCGTTCGACGATGGTGGTGATCTGCCCGACCAGTGGCGAATGAAGCGCCTGGATATCGGGCAAAGTCTTGAGAAACCGGGCATTCTCGATGTTTTCCGTTCCTAAAAGGCGCGGAAACCAGGGATTGGCAAGGAAATGACGAAAGGTGAAGCGCACCAGCCGGTCCATGGCTTCGACCGGGCCATACTGATCGAGCGACAGGGCGCGTTCGCCACGCCGGATCTCCTGGTAGGCCTCGAGGAGAACCGCTCGGTAAAGATCCTCCTTGTTGCCGAAATAGTGGTAGAGCAGGCGCTTGTTGGCACCCGCGAGGGCTGCAATAGCGTCAACTCGCGCCCCTTCGAAGCCGCGCTCGGCAAACTCGGCCCGCCCTGCCACCAGGATTGCTGCCTTGGTGCGCTCCGAATTGCGGGCCCGCTTGGGCGCGGTTGGCTGGTCGGCGAGCTGATCCATGTTTCCTCACGCGTGAACCTGGTGGTTACCACGCTATCCCCTTCGAGATAGCAGCGGCTTACCGCAAGGTCAAAGCTCCAAAAGCCTGGAAACCAAAAAAGCACTAAGCACTCTTGACGCCCAAACAGCACCGATATAGCTAAGTAACTAATTAGTTACAAAAGACTGCTGAGGGAGGATTTTATGGCAGACAAGCGGCTCGGATTGATCATGCATGGCGTCACGGGGCGCATGGGCTACAACCAACATCTGGTGCGCTCCATCCTCGCCATTCGTGACCAGGGCGGTATTGCGCTGAGCAATGGCGACCGCCTGCAGGTGGACCCGATTATTGTGGGCCGTGACGCCGACAAGATCGAGCGGCTCGCCCAGAAGCACAATATTGCCCGCTGGAGCGCCGATCTCGATGCGGTTCTCGCCAATCCCGAAGACACCGTGTTCTTCGACGCGGGCACGACGCTGATGCGGGCCTCGCTGCTCGAAAAGGCCTTGGCTGCCGGCAAGCATGTCTATTGCGAAAAGCCGACCTCGGATACGCTCGAAGTGGCGCTGAACCTTGCCAAGACGGCCCGTGCCTCGGGCCTCAAGCACGGCGTGGTGCAGGACAAGCTATTCCTCCCCGGCCTGCTCAAGCTCAAGATGCTTCGCGATTCCGGCTTCTTCGGCCAGATCCTCTCGGTGCGTGGTGAGTTCGGCTATTGGGTGTTTGAGGGCGACTGGCAGCCCGCCCAGCGCCCATCCTGGAACTACCGCAAGGCCGATGGCGGCGGCATCATTCTCGATATGCTGTGCCACTGGCGCTATGTGCTCGACAATCTGTTTGGCGAAGTGCAGGCGGTCTCGTGCCTCGGCGCTACGCACATTCCGGAGCGTGTCGACGAAAAGGGCAACCGCTTCAAGGCGGACACTGATGATGCGGCCTATGCCACCTTCCAGCTCGAAGGCGGTGTCGTGGCGCAGATCAATTCCAGCTGGACCACCCGTGTGCGCCGGGACGATCTCGTCACCTTCCATGTCGATGGCACGCATGGCTCGGCCGTTGCGGGCCTTCACAAATGCTGGACGCAGCATCGCGTCAACACGCCCAAGCCCGTCTGGAACCCCGACCAGCCACAAACCATGAACTTCTTTGCCGATTGGGAAGAAGTGCCGGACAATTGGCCGGCCCAGAACGGCTTTAAGGCACAGTGGGAAATGTTCCTCCGCCACGTCGCCGAGGACGCGCCATGGGAATATGGCCTCGAAGCGGGCGCCAAGGGTGTGCAACTGGCCGAACTGGGGCTCCAGAGCTGGGCCGAACGGCGTTGGCTCGACGTGCCGAAACTGCAGTTTTGATCGGGCAGGGTGAGGCACGCGCTCACCCACCCACGGTGTCACCCCGGCCTTGAGCCGGGGCCCATCCTGAGATGCCTCTCCGATCAGTGATCGCTGGTCGATCTCAACATGGATCCCGGGTCAAGCCCGGGATGACATCGAGTTCTTTGAGGCTTTCGAGGAAGTCACCATGACCAGCATCAACTTGCCCAACCCCGACCGATCCATCACCCCCTACCAACTCACGGGCGAGCCCGTCCCCTTCATCCGGCACAAGGCGTCGGACTTCACTCGCATCGCCTATGCGGCAGCCCATGTCGTGGCCGATCCGCTCGCCGATAACGATCCCTGGCTAACGCCTGCAATCGATTGGGACACGACCCTCAAGTTTCGCCATCGGCTCTGGGACCTGGGCCTGGGTGTCGCCGAAGCCATGGACACCGCCCAGCGTGGCATGGGGCTGACCTGGAGCGATGCGCAGGAGTTGATCCGCCGTGCGCAAGCCGAAGCCCGGACGCGCGACGATGCTCTGATCGCCTATGGTGCCGGCACCGATCACCTGACGCCCGGCCCGGACGTTTCCATCGACGACATCATCAAGGCCTATGAAGAACAGATCGGCTTCGTCGAACAAGAGGGCGGCCGCGTCATCCTGATGGCCAGCCGCGCCCTCGCCGCCGCCGCAAAATCGCCCGACGATTACGCGCGGGTCTATGGCCGTGTCCTTGGGCAGGTGAAGCAGCCCGTCATCATGCATTGGTTGGGCGAAATGTTCGACCCGGCCCTGCAGGGTTACTGGGGCAGTATCGACCATGACGCCGCGATGGACGTTTGCCTCGATGTCATCGCCGCCAATGCCCCTAAGGTCGACGGCATAAAGATCTCGCTTCTGTCGGCTGAAAAAGAGATCGCCATGCGCCGGCGCCTGCCGGCTTCGGTCAAGATGTATACGGGCGATGATTTCAACTATGCCGAACTGATCGCCGGGGACAACGAAGGCTATTCGCACGCGCTCCTCGGCATTTTCGACGCCATCGCCCCGGCAGCCTCGGCCGGACTCGCGGCCTTGGGCCGTGGCAACAACAACGAATTTTTCGATCTCCTCGAACCTACCGTCCCGCTCAGCCGGCATATATTCGCGGCACCGACCCGATTCTACAAAACTGGCGTCGTCTTCCTCGCCTACCTCAATGGCCTGCAGGACCATTTCCAGATGATCGGCGGCCAGCAATCCACGCGCTCCATCCAGCATCTGGCGGAATTGTTCCGCCTTGCGGACAAGGCACGCGTTTTGGGTGATCCAGATGAGGCTGTAAAACGCATGAAAGCGGTGCTCGATGTTAACAGTGTGCTAACATGAGAGCCATTTCGCTGAACCTTGCGACAACGCGCCAGGTCTGGGGTTTTGCCGAGGCGGTGGATGGGTGCCTACGCGCCGGGATCACCGCTATTTCCCCCTGGCGCGACCAGATAGCCGCCATCGGGCTTGATGAAGCCGCCCGCATCGTGCGGGAGAACAAGCTCCAGGTCACCGGCGTCTGCCGCGGCGGCATGTTCCCCGCTGAAACCGCCGCCGGGCGGCAAGCCAATATCGATGATAATCTGCGCGCCATCGACGAAGCCGCCGCGCTCAATGCCGATTGCCTGGTGCTGGTTGTCGGCGGATTGCCTGGCTCCTCCAAGGACTTACCAGGCGCACGGCAGATGATCAGCGACGGCATTGCCGCCATGCTGCCTCATGCCATGGCGTCAGGCGTCCGCATCGCCATCGAGCCTTTGCACCCCATGTATGCCGCCGACCGCGCCTGCGTGAACACCATCGGCCAGGCGCTCGACATCTGCGAGGCGCTGGACGAGAGCGTGGGGGTGGCAATCGATGTCTACCACGTGTGGTGGGATCCGAACCTGGCTCAAGCCATTGCGCGTGCTGGGAAATTGAACCGCATCTTCGCCCACCACATCTGTGATTGGCTGGTGCCGACGCAAGACATGCTGCTCGATCGCGGCATGATGGGCGATGGTGTCATCGACCTTCCCGCCATTCGCCGGATGATCGAGAAGGCCGGCTTTCACGGCCCCCAGGAAGTAGAAATCTTCAGCCAAAACAATTGGTGGAAACGGCCTGGCGACGAGGTGCTCGCCGTCATCAATGAACGCGTTGCCAGCGTCTGCTAAAGGGCACAAAAAAGCTCCCGAACCCTGAGGTTCGGGGGCTTTTTGCATGAAAGATTTACATGCGAGTATAAGTCAGGGTCTGGCACAAAATAGCACGGCAGCCCTGGATATCGATAGTGTCTGGGCTGGTCTGGGTCACCGTGGCTTCGGCGCTGATGCCGCCGGCCTCAAGCGAACCCTGCCATTCGTTGGCTGCAACCTGCGGCGCCTGCATAACCATACGGCCGACATAGGCCAAGTTCTCTTCAGTGGCGGACCGGCCTTCAAGGTTGGTCAGCACGCCACACAAGGCCGTGCCGTCATCCCCGCACAGTGAAAATTCGAATGACGTGCCATATTCATCAACAAAAGTGCCTTCAGGCGAAGCCGACTGGCTAGGCCGAGCAGCCTGTTCCTGGGCAAACAGGGGAGTGGCAGTTGCAGCACAAAGCATGCCGATGGCCAGGGTAGTTTTCAGAATTTGCATGGGTCTCTCCATTCACAACAACGCCCGCCCCACGCAGCCGCTATGATGTTAGTGATGGTACGTAACGCGTCGATTCCGCACTGGTTGCCTACTTTAGCGAAACCGTGATTAGCGCTGGAATGTGGCAGCAATCTCGATGTGGGTGGATTGTGTGAACTGATCCACGGCTACAATGTCTTGAACGACGAACCCTCCGGCCAGCAGGAGAGCTGCATCCCGTGCAAAGGTGCGCGCATCGCACGAGACCATAACGACTTTGCTGACCTTGGACTTGACCAATTCACGCACCTGCGCCTCGGCTCCAGCGCGCGGCGGGTCGAGCACCACAGCCTCATAGGGCAGCTCGAACTGCGTCAGTGGATCACGGAACAGGTCCCGCGCTTTAGCCGTCACCTCGCGCAACCCCTTGGTGAACCGCCGGGCCTTGTCGAGTGCCGCAATCGCTGGCTTGTCGCTGTCAAAGGCAGCCACAGGGCGCCCTTCCGCCAGGCGCAACGCAAAAGGCCCGATGCCGCAAAACAGATCTGCCACACTCTTGGCCTTGCCCACTGCGTTAACGACGTAGTCGGCCAGGATGTTTTCCGCCGTTTCGGTGGCCTGCAGGAAACTGCCGATCGGCAGCTCCACGCGAGCGCGCCCCATCTGGATAATCGGCGGTTGGGTCTGCAGCACCATTTCGCCATTGAGCGCCAGTCGCGCCAGCTTGAACCGGCCAACCAGCGGCATCACGCGATCGGCGCGCGCCTGCTTTTTCTCCGTGCGAATGGCAACATCGAGACCCGTCAAGGTCGCGGTGAAGCTGACATCCGCTTCCCCCAGCGCCGTCATCACCGCGCGGGCAATATCGGGCGCATGAGTTAGCGCGGGCACCAGAATGGGGCAGGCATTGATGTCATGCACCTGATGGCTGCGCAGCCGCATATAGCCGGCGCCTTCCCTGCGCGCATGCAGCGTCGCCCGGCGGCGGCCATCGCCCGAAGCGTCAATAAAGCGGCTGACTTTCGTGTCGATCCCGGCGAAACGCAGCGGCGTTTCCACAAGGCCGGTCTTGAACGCCTCGTAGCTGGGCCGGTCCATATGCTGGAGCTGACAGCCGCCGCAGGCACCGAAATGCGGGCAGAACGGCTCAATCCGGTTTGGTGCTGCTTCGAGCACGCCCAGTAGTGCGCCGCGCTCTCCTTCTGCCTCGATCTCCACGCGCTCACCGGGTAAGGCCAAAGGCACGAAAACCTTGCGGCCGTCGATTTCGGCAATGCCTTCGCCCTTGTGGCCGAGGCCGGTGATGTCGGCGGTGATGGTCATGCAAATCCAAACTGGCTGCCTCCACGAAGCGCAGAGGCAGCATTTTCACTAGGCGCGCAGCACGCCGCCGCTGGTCTTGGTGACGGCCGCGACGATGGCGGCGGACACCTTTTCGATATCCTCGTCGGTCAGCGTCTTGTCCTTGGGCTGCAATGTGACCTCGATGGCAATAGACTTCTTGCCTTCGCCAACATGGCTGCCTTCGAACACGTCGAACACGTTGACGTCCTTGATCAAGGCCTTGTCGGCACCGCGTGCGGCCTTGAGGATGGCACCAGCGGTCACACCCTTGTCGACGATGAACGCGAAGTCGCGTGTCAGCGGCATCAGGGCCGAGAGGTCAAGCGCCGGCTTGGTCTTGGTGGCTTTCTTGCGTCCCTCTGGCAGTGCGTCGAGATTGAGCTCGAAAGCAGCGACGGGGCCGTCGATATCGAGTTCAGCGGCCCAGGCCGGATGCAGTTCGCCGAACCAGCCCAACGTTTTAGGGCCTTGAGCGATGCGGCCGCCACGGCCGGGGTGGCTCCAGGGAGCCGGCTCGGCAAAGAGCTGGACCTTGTCGATGTCATAGCCGAGCGCATCGAGCAGGGCGGCAAGGTCAGCCTTGGCGTCGAACACCCTGACCGGCTCGCCTTTGCCGGACCAGTGGCGACCGCTACCAGCAAGCTTTGCCGTACCGGTGCGGATGCCACTGGCGTAAGTGTGCTGGCCATCCGGGTTGGCATTGAGGAAGACCTGGCCGACTTCGAAGAGAGCAAGGTCGCCGGTGCCCCGATTGCTGTTGCGACGCACGGCGGCAAGGAGGCCGGGCAAGAGCGACGGACGCATGTCGGTCATGTCCGACGCGATGGCGTTGGCAAGCTGCAACGCCTCACTTCCGCCGCCGAATTGAACGGCTTCCGAATGCGAAATGAACGACCAGGTGACTGCTTCGTCGAGTCCGCGCGCGGCGAGAGCACGACGCGCGATGCGGCGGCGGTTCTGGATGGTGGTAAGGATGCGGGGCGCTACATGGTTGAGACGCGGCAGCGGTTCGACCGGAACATTGTCGACGCCGACCATGCGCATGACTTCTTCGACGAGGTCGGCCTTTTGCGTCACGTCGGGGCGCCAGCTGGGCACCTTGACGGTTAGCACGTCACCCTTGCCGCTGATCTCGAAACCAAGACGGCTCAGGATTGCCGAAACGATCATCGGCTCGACATCAAGGCCGGTGAGACGCTTGACCTCCGACAGGGGGAACGCGACGGAGGTATTGGGGAACACATCCTCGCCGGAAATGGCGGGCTCCATCGGCTCGCCGCCGCAGAGTTGCATGACCAGGCGGGTGGCCAGTTCAAGGCCTGGTTCGGTCAGCGCCGGATCGACATTGCGCTCGAGGCGGTAGCGCGCGTCCGAGACGATCCCGGTCTTGCGGCCGGTGCGGGCGATGAGTTCAGGGTCCCAGCTGGCGCATTCCATGAACACATTGGTGGTTTGGTCAGTGACGCTCGAACGGATGCCGCCCATGACGCCGCCCAGGCACAATGGACCAAGATCATCGGCGATGACGGTCATGGTGTCGTCAAGCGTGTAGATCTTGTTGTCGAGCGCGTCGAAGCCTTCGTTGCGCGCATTGCGCAACACGGGTTGCCCCTGGATCTTGTCAGCGTCATAGGCGTGGAGCGGACGGCCCCAGCCGAGCGACACCCAATTGGTGATGTCGACAATGGCGTTGATGGGCCTGAGCCCAACCGCCCGAAGGCGCTGCTGCAGCCAGGCGGGAGATGGACCGTTCTTGATGCCCTTGAGGTAACGGCCGGCAAATTTGCGAACGGCTTTGGGCTCGTCGGGGCCGAATTGCTGCGGTAACGGTGCGATGGGGCTGGGGCCCGTGGAGGGGACCGGCGACATCTCGGTCTGCTTAAGCGTTCCTAGGCCATAGGCAGCGAGGTCACGTGCTATTCCATAAACACCGGTAGCGTCACCGCGGTTGGGCGTAATGGAAATATCGAACACCATGCCATTGAGGCCGGCATAGTCGACATATTTAGCCCCAATCGGCGCGTCTTCGGGCAGGGTGATGATGCCGTCATGGTCATTGCTGAGCTCCAGCTCGGCGGCCGAACAGAGCATGCCGTTAGACGGCGCACCACGGATGACAACGCCACCCTTGAGCTCGAAATCCTTGCCCGGGATATAGGTGCCGGGGAAGGCGAACACCGACTTCATGCCGGTCTTCACATTCGGCGCGCCGCAAACGACATCGATCAGCTCGCCCGTGCCGGCATCGACCTTGCAGACATTGAGGTGGTCGGAATTGGGGTGCGGCTCGGCCTTGACCACCTGGGCCACGACAAACTTTTCGAGTACCTTGCCCTGGTTCTCGACGCCTTCGAGTTCGAGGCCAATCGTGGTCAGCGTCTTGCCGATCTCGTCAACCGAAGCGTCGGTGTCGAGGTGATCCTTGAGCCAATCGAGCGTGAATTTCATGTCTGGAGAACCTTAGCAAAAGAGGCGGGCTGGCTGCCGGTAATGGCTCGGCGGAGGAAGCGTAGTGGCTGGGTGTTGGATTTGGCTCATGCGGGCATCATTCCGAATGGCTTGTGCGTGCGGGCCCGCAACCCAAGCGCGCTGTGGCAGCGGTTGAAATAGGGCATGACGCGATCGCGCACTAAGCCAAGCATCAGGTCGCGCAGCGGGGAGATGTCCTGCAAGTCCGTGTAGAACAAGCCGTCAGTTCCATCGATCTGCCGCTTGCGCGGGGCAAACGCCCCGACACGCGTGGCGTTGACCGGACCAGCCAGAGAAAACAGCTTGGGGCGATATTCGACGTTGAGATAGCAATTGTATCCGCCCCGGCCGCGCTGCAACCAAAGCCGGCTCCAGCACCAGGCGCTCTCACGCACCCATTCCTGCTTGCTCTGCACATGGCTGTGCTTGGTGGCAATCAGCGTGATTTCGGCAATGAGCCGCTTGATCGCTGCCTTGCGGATCGTTGCCAGATCAGGATGCTGATAGCGCTGCCGACCAAGTGCCTGCTTGAACGCCACTGCGTCTTCGCTCTCGTCGAGCTTGTAGAGCAAGGCATAAACGCCGTTGGTGATCTCGGTGATGCACACTTGCCAGCACTGACCGCTCAAAAGGTTCAAGAGTCGCTCGGTCGTGAATGGTTTGCTCTCGCCATAGATCGGATCGGTTAAGCTGAAATGCTGCCCGATCGGTTCCATGCGGTACTGACCGGTCAGCAATCCAAGCTCGTTTTCCAACCGGCCGGTCGGATCGAGTTCCCCCCAGATTTCTGTCCACCCGTCGCGGTTCATAGCTAGCTGCTTAAGCCGCCGAACAAGGTCGGCAGATCGAGCGGGCGGAAGCCATAGTGATCGATCCAACGCTGGTCGGCGTCGAAAAAGGCGCGGAGGTCCGGCATGCCGTATTTCAGCATGGCGATGCGATCGATGCCGATGCCCCAGGCAAAACCCTGGTACACATCGGGGTCCAGCCCGGCATTGCGGATCACATTGGGGTGCACCATGCCGCAGCCCAGGATTTCAAGCCAGTCGCTACCCTCGCCGATCTTGACCTCCGAACCGGAGCGATCGCACTGGACGTCCACTTCCATGGAGGGCTCGGTGAACGGGAAGAAGCTGGGGCGGAACCGGAGGGTGACGTTAGGCACCTCGAAGTAGGCCTTCAGGAATTCCTCCAGCACCCAGCGGAGCTGTCCGATATGGCTCGACTTATCGATCACCAGGCCTTCGACCTGGTGGAACATGGGTGTGTGGGTCTGGTCCGAGTCATTGCGATAGGTGCGGCCGGGCATGACGACGCGGATGGGCGGGTCCATCGCCGGGGTGATGTAGCTCGCCTGCGGCTTTTCGTTGGTCTTTTGCATGACACGCATCTGCACCGGCGAGGTATGCGTGCGCAGCACCTTTTTTACCCCATCCGGGCCCGGCTTCATGAAAAAGGTGTCGTGCATTTCGCGGGCCGGATGACCCTCGGGGAAGTTCAGCGCGGTGAAATTATAATAGTCCGTCTCGATATCTGGCCCTTCGGCGATCGAGAAGCCCATGTCCGAAAAGATGGCCGTGATCTCGTCGATAGTTTGGCTGATCGGGTGGATGCGGCCACGCGCCGTCGGTGCGGGTTGCAGCGGCAGGGTGATGTCCACCGTCTCGGCCTTGAGGCGCGCCTCAAGCGCCGCGGATTTCAGCGCTGCGCTGCGGGTTTCTATCAGCCCGGCGATTTCATTCTTGAGCCCGTTGATAGCAGGCCCGGCGCTCTTGCGTTCATCGGGCGCCATGCCGCCGAGCGAAGCCAAGAGCGCCGAAACGGTGCCCTTTTTGCCCAGTGCGCTGACGCGGACAACGTCGAGCGCGGCCTCGTCGGCCGCACCGGCAATGGCGGCCGAGAGTTCGGCGCGGAGAATGTCGATCTGTTGGTCGAGGGACATGGCGGTCTCGTTGGGACGTTTGCGGGCGTTAGAGCATTTTGGGCAGGCGGAGTCAGGCGTAAAATGCGCGAGTTCTAATGTTCCAGTCAGCCTTCCCTCCCCCTTGAGGGGAGGGATCGAGGGAGGGGGTCGTCTGGTTGATCATTGAACGACCCCCACCCCGGCCCTCCCCTCAAGGGGGAGGGAGATGCAGGCTATAGCTCTTAGCGGCAGCCAAAACAAAACGCCCCGCGCTATCTCCTTCCGGAAACAGCGCAAGGCGTTGATTTGGGCCTCAGCTTGGCTAAGGATCAGGCAGTGACGCGTGCGTGGGTGGTAGCGTCCACCCCTTCGAGGTACGCAAGCGCGGCCTTGGCCTTGGCAACCAGCACGCCGAATGCGTCCGGCTGGGTGATTGCCAGATCGCTCAGCACCTTGCGGTCAACGGCGATCTCAGCCTTGCTGAGGCCGTCGATAAATCGGCCATAGGTCAGCCCATGGTCACGGACGGCAGCGTTGATGCGCTGGATCCAGAGGGCGCGGAAATTACGCTTTTTGACGCGACGATCGCGGTAGGCGTACTGGCCAGCCTTCTCGACGGCCTGCTTGGCGATACGGATCGTCGACTTGCGGCGGCCATAATAACCCTCCGCAGCCTTCAGAACCTTTTTATGACGGGCGTGAGCGGTAACGCCTCTTTTAACGCGTGACATGTGTCAGCTTCCTTTCAGCGTTAGCGGTTGTACGGCATGTACCACTTGACCAGACCCTCGTCGCCCTTGGACAGGATCTTGGTGCCGCGGTTGGTGCGGATGTACTTGGCGTTGTGGTTGATCAGGCGGTGGCGCTTGCCGGCGACGCCTGCCTTGACACGACCGGTCGCTGTGAAGCTGAAGCGCTTTTTGGCGCCAGACTTCGTCTTCATCTTGGGCATTTTGCGGGTCCTTTAGATGTGTTCGGATGGATTTGGGCCCATCGCATTCAAGAACCGCCACGGCATGCCTTTTGGCCGGGCGGTCCGGAGAAGTCGGCTCTATAAGGGGAAAGCCGGCCAATGGCAAGTGCTCCGATCACTCACCGGCTTGCCCGCAGCATCGGCTCGAGATGGTCTTCGAACAAAAGGCCCGGATGGGCCGCAAGCGCAGCCTCGTAAAGGGCTTCGGCCCTCAGCGAAACATCGAGGAATTGGACCAGGTTGTCCACCGCCTCGGCGGGCAGGCCGTAATGGCCTTCCATCAGCCGCGAACGGATCGTCGTCTTGGACGCAATCATGCCGGCGGCGACATTCTTGCCATTGCTCATGGAGGATGAGCGCTTGATGTAGTCATGAAGCGGTGTGCCAAGGTGGAACGAACGCGGCACGGTGCGATAGAGCTGCAGCAGGAATTCAAGGTCCGTCATGTTGCTCATGGTGGGGTCATAGCGCCCATCGGCCTTGCGCCGGTCCCAGACCAGCATGGAGTCCATCGAAAAGCTGATCCATTTGTGGGCCCCCGGGGTGAGTTCCCGATCAGGGCCCTTCCCTACGAAGCGCAGATGCTCGAACCGGTCGGTCATCACATCAAGCGCCGATGTGACGATCCCACACTCTTCCAAGGCACTTACCGCACGTTCGAGCTTTTGCGGCTTCATCCGGTCGTCGGCATCCAGAATGGCAGCATAGGGCGCGGTGATCGCCTCGAGCGCCACATTGCGCGTGTTGGACGCACCACGCCCTTTGCCGCCACTTGACAGATATTTGATGCGGCTGTCGCGAATGCCGTTCCCTGCCAAATACCCCTCGTAATCGGCGCCGTCATCGGCAATCAGCCACAGCTCCCAATCAGCATGGGTCTGGTCCAAAACACTCTGGACGGTTGTGACGATGGTGTCCTCGGCCTTCCACGCAGGGGTAATAACGGCAACAGTTTGGGTCATGGGAAAACTCTGGTCTTGAACAGACTACGCCGCTGCCCCATATCCTGGATCAAGCGGACGATGCCACTTCTTTGGGTCGCCTGCCCTAACGTTGCTTGATTATCAAGGACGGGTTGAATGTCGCGTATCTCGGTGTTTTCTGCCCCTTTTCTCCTCGGCTTTGAGAGCTTTGAGGAGCGAGTCGACCGGCTCACCAAGTCAGCCGATGGCTATCCGCCCTACAATATCGAGCGCAGCGTTGCCGATGATGGAACCGAGCGGTTCCTGGTCTCGATCGCGGTAGCAGGCTTTGGCGCCAGCGAGCTCGATGTTGTCGTGGAAGACAACCAGATCATCGTACGCGGCAAGCAGAAGGACGACCCTGCCAAGGAATTCCTTCACCGCGGCATTGCAGCGCGGCAATTCCAGCGTTCATTCCTTCTTGCCGAGGGCATGCTCGTTAAGGATGCAACTTTAGGGCATGGTATGCTCGTTGTTACCATAGAGCGCCCACACGCGCCCAAGATCGCCCGGCGTATCGAAATTCGCTCAGTCTGAGGAAAGGGCCGACACATGTATCACAAGAACAGCAACGAGGCCGCCGCACACGCGTACCTCAACCCACTGAAATCACTGACGCGGGCCCAGTTCGCAGCACTTGGCGGCGATGCGGTGGCCTATGTGCGCCCGGTCAGCGGCGCAGTGCTCAGCGAGATGATCACCGAGGCAGAGTTCGAGGCGGAGGCTGAATATCAGTTGCTGATGTCGGCCGATGGTACGCCGCTCCTGGTCACCGACACCGAAGATGCGGTTGTCGATTGGCTCGGCGACAAGAATTTGGGATTGGCGACGCTGCACTAGGCGCGCCGACCAGCTTCAACAGCAAAGGCCCTGCAGCTATTGGCTGCGGGGCCTTTTTGTTTTCAGGCGGCGTAATGGGTGGTGGTGCTGGCGGTCAGCAACGCATAGATGCGCGAAGGCTCGGTGCTGTCCCGAACCTGCGCCACAACATCATCTGTTCGCAACATGCGGGCAAAGCGGGACAAGGCCTTTAGATGATCGGCCCCAGCCCCAGCGGGCGCCAGCAGCATGACCACGATATCCACCGGCTGGTCATCAACCGCATCGAACTCGATCGGCTGCTCCAGCCGGGCAAAAACGGCTGTGACTTGCTTGAGGCCCGCGACCTTGCCATGGGGAATGGCAATGCCATTGCCCAGCCCGGTCGAGCCAAGCTCTTCGCGGGCATTGACCGCATCGAGAATGGATTGCGCGGGAAAACCCGTGATCTCTGCTGCCTGGACAGCAAGTTGGTTGAATAACTGGCTTTTGGTCTGTACGGCCGTGCAGTAAAGCACGGCGCGTTCCGCCAGAATGTCGGCCAAATCCATACAATATCGCCTTGGAGTCTACCAGATTAGGGCTGTGGAGCGCGCTAGTTCGTGCCCAATGCTGGATCAATCCAGCCTATATTGCCGTCGGAGCGGCGGTAGACCACATTCAACCCGCCATGTCCAGCATGGCGGAACATCACAACTTGGCCACCAGTAAGGTCAAGCTCCATGACAGCTTCCTCCACACTGAGCTGGCGCAAATTCTTGGTGCTTTCGGCTATAACCGGCGGCGCATAGTCTTCCTGTAGCTCATCGTTCTCGTCGCCAGAGCCGAAAACGGTATATTGCGCGGTCAGGCCATCCTCGACGCCATTGATACCGCGGGGCCGCTGCTTGAGCTTGCGATTGTAGCGGCGCAGGCGCTTTTCGATGTTGGTAGCCATAACTTCGTAGGCTGATGTGGGATCGCCACCCAGTGCTTTGGCCTGGAGTATGACCCCTGAATCCAGATGCACGACGCAGTCGGCAAGATAACCGGTACCATCGGGGGTCAGCGTCAAATGGCCGTCATAGCCGCCGTCAAAATATTTGCCGACCACGTTTTCGAAATGGTCCTCCGCCTTGCCGCGGAGTGCATCGCCAACGTCCATGTTTTTTCCTGAAACGCGTAGGGGCATGGCTTCCTCTTCCTTGTTGTCGTTGGACACGAGGATCTCCGAAGCCGGTTCCCGGTTTCGGGATCGCGTCTGCCGCTCCAGCAGATGTGGGGAGGCGGCATAGAGGATGCTAGACCCTCGCGCTTGCAAGGCGCAATGCGCGAACCGGCTTTCTGGTTCTTTTATAGCTTGGACTTCGCCATAGATTGGCCGTAGGCTTCGCGAACGCGAACCCTATCCAACGTTGGCGAGATTCTTCTTTTGCCGCCGGCGCATGACGGACGAGGGGATGTTCATCCCCTCGCGGTACTTGGCCACGGTGCGGCGCGCCACGTCGATCCCCTGCTCCTTCTTGAGGATTTCAGCGATCGTGTCGTCAGAGAGGATGTCGCTTAATTGCTCGGCCTCGATAAGCTGGCGGATACGGTGGCGCACAGCTTCGGCGGAGTGCTCACCGCCACCATCGCTCGAAGCTATTGCGGTCGTGAAGAAGTACTTCATTTCATAAAGGCCGCGCGGCGTGGCCATGTATTTGTTGGCCGTGACGCGGCTGACGGTGGACTCATGCATTTCGATGGTTTCGGCGACCATCTTGAGGGTCATGGGCCTGAGATGGGCGATGCCATGGGTCAGGAAGCCATCCTGCTGGCGCACGATTTCAGCGGCAACCTTGAGAATGGTCTGGGCGCGCTGGTCAAGGCTCTTGGTGAGCCAGTTGGCCGTTTGCAGGCAATCGCTGAGGAACGCCTTTTCGGCCGTGTTGCGGCTCTTTTTGCTAACGCTGGCATAGTAGACGCGGTTGACCAGGACCTTCGGCAGCGTTTCACTGTTGAGCTCGATCTGCCAGGCGCCATCCGGGCCGCGGCGCACGAACACGTCCGGCACGACGGATTCGACCGGGCCTGAGTCAAAAGCCAAACCGGGGCGAGGGTCGAGCCGGCGAATTTCACTCAACATATCGAGAAGGTCTTCACGATCGCACCCGATGGCGCGCATGAGCCCGTTCAGGTTATGCTCCGCCAGCATGGGGAGATTGTCGAGCAAGACCCGCATCATGGGATCGAGCCGGTCGCGCTCCCTCAACTGCATGGCGAGGCATTCCGGCACAGTACGAGCAAAGACCCCCACCGGATCGCACCCTTGCAGCGCCTGCAGCACAGCCTCGATATCCGCCAGTTCGGCACCAAGCTGCTCGGCCAGAAGCTCCAGCTCTATTGTGAGATACCCCGCTTCGTTGAGCCCATCGATCAGATAGCGCGCAACCAAGCGGTCGGCTTGCGTGCGCAGGATCATATTGGCCTGGCCCTCCAAATGTTCGCTCAGCAGCGGCCGGGAGGCGACGAACTGGTCGATATCAGGCGCTTCGCCTGTGTCGCTTGCGCCATTGCGATCAAGCCGGGTCTGTGGGTTCAGCTGATCCTGAGCGCCCTGATCGGGAAAAACGTTCTCAACGGCTGTGTCATAGCCATCGGCGATCGAAGCCGCATCCTGGATGCGATCCGCCCGGTCGACCGTATCTTCGTAGGCGTTGATTTCGGTTGAACGCTCGACGGCGTCGCCGCCTTCGTCCGGCTCACTGCTATCATCCTCACGCTCGAGCAGGGGATTGCGCAAAAGCTCGGTTTCAACGAACACATTTAACTCAAGATGGCTCAATTGCAACAGACGGATCGACTGCATTAGCTGCGGCGTCAACGTCAGGCTTTGAGCCTGGCGAAACTCTAGACGCGGCGAAAGAGCCATAGACTACAAGACCTTTAGCGCAAACTTCCAGCAATTGCCGGCAACTTCCCGGCCGGAACATGACGCATTTTTATTGGGCAGGCAAGCCGGAGGGCAATTTCCATGCCAAGTGTTGCACTCAGATCTCGAAGTTCTCGCCGAGATAGACGCGACGCGCATCAGGATCTGCACTGATGGTTTCGGGACGGCCCTGGATCATCACCTTGCCGCCGTGAATGACATAGGCGCGATCGACCAGCCCCAGGGTTTCGCGCACGGCATGGTCAGTGATCAGGACGCCGATGCCCCGGCGGGTCAATTGCTTGACCAGCCCCTTCACCTCGGCGACAGCGATGGGATCGACGCCTGCAAAGGGTTCGTCGAGCAACATAAAGACTGGATCGGCCGCCAAGGCCCGGGCGATCTCCACGCGCCGGCGTTCGCCCCCCGACAGCGCCAGGGCATTGGCACTAGCCAGATGCTCGATGGAGAACTCCTCGAGCAGCGATTGTAGGCGTGCCTGGCACTCCGCCTTGTTACGCACATGGTTTTCCAGCACCGCCATGATGTTGCCGCGCACGGTAAGGCCGCGAAAAATGGAGGGCTCCTGGGGCAGATAGCCGATCCCCAATTGCCCGCGCTGGAACAGCGGCAGATGGGTAATGGCGCGTCCATCAAGGCTTATGGCGCCGTGATCGGGTTTGACCAAGCCCATGATCATGGTGAAAACCGTCGTCTTGCCTGCCCCATTGGGGCCGAGCAGCCCTACCGCTTCGCCGCGCCGCACGGCGATTGACACATCGCGCACCACCACGCGCTTGCCAAAGCTCTTGGCAAGGCTATGGGCCACCAGCCAACCCGTCTGGTCGATGCGCGGCTTGGCGGGCGCCTCGGTCATTGCGAGGTGAACACGCCGGTGACCCGGCCGCTGCCGGAACTGGTGAAGGTCGAGACATTGGTGGCAAGGTTCACCACCAGTTCCTGAGAATCCACCGTGCCGCTGGCGTTGGTGACCTTGACGTTGCCGGTCAGGCGCAGCAATTGATCGCCCGGATTGAACACAGCGCGTTCGCCGGTGGCTTTCTGGTCGGGCGTGTCGAGCGTCACGGCCCCGGTCGCCACAAAACTCTGAATATCACTGGCGCCAGCGCTGCCGTAAACAGCCTCGACCTTGTCGGCATTGACGGTAACGCTTGGGTGCACCACCACCACATTGCCGGAAAACACCGCCTGCTTGGTTTTTTCATCGACGGTGAACTGGTCGGCCGTGATGTTGACCTTCTGCTGTTGCGCAAAGGCGGGCAGGGCAAGGGTGGCAAGCGCAAGCAAGGCTGCAAGAATTTTTGTCATGGCTGCTGGCTTCCGGCTGTTTGGCTTCCAGGCGTTTGCGGCAAGGTGACGTTCGCTCCGGTAAAAGTCCAGTTGGCTTGCTCTAAATTGTAGGCAATTCCCTCGCCGTCCAGGGTTGTGCCATCGGCATATTCCAGGCTTACCGGCCCCTGCCCCACCAAGGTTTGGTCGGAATAGTTGAAGACCGAGTCCGCAATGATGCCGCTGGTTCCCGTGGAATCCTCGACATAGGCCAGGTCCTTGATGGTAACGGTTTCGGCTGTCGTGTCGAGAACGGCGAAGTCGGCATTGACGTTGACCATGACGCCGTCTGCCTTGGTCATGGTGAGGCCCGCATTCGTGAGCGATATCAGGTTCGTCTGCCCAGGCGAGGCCTTGGCTGTTGCAGCATTGACGCGGTAGGTCGTGCCATTGCTCAATATGCCGGCATATTCTGGCGCTTCGACCGAGACATTGTCGGGTGTTGCGGTAATCTGGCCGATGCTGAAGCGGTCGCCAAAGCTCGATAGGTAGATCTGGATGAGCAGCGCCAGGAGAACCAGCAAACCCACCAGCGGCACCGCCAGGCGCAAAACGCCCACGATCCTGTTGCGCTGCTCAAGGCGCCGGTAGATCGCCAGCCGGTCTTGGTGGGCGTGACTGCTCATCTGCCTTTTCGTCAGCTATGGGCAAAAATGTCGGTTTCTTCCCAGCCCAGCAGATCAAGCTCGCAGCGCGTCTTGAGGAAATCGAAACACTGCCGGGCCAGTTCCGTGCGGCCCTCGCGTTGCAACATGCGATCGAGATGGCGCTTGAGATCGTGCAAATAGAGCACGTCGGATGCGGCATATTCGAGTTGCGCATCACTGAGCTTGTCGCCACCCCAATCCGAGCTCTGCTGCTGCTTGGAAAGATCGACATTGAGCAATTCGCGCACGAGGTCCTTAAGGCCATGCCGGTCGGTATAGGTGCGCACCAGCTTGGAGGCGATCTTGGTGCAATAGACCGGCCCGGTCACGACGCCGAAACGGTTCTTGAGCACGGCGACATCGAAGCGCGCATAGTGAAAGATCTTGGTTACAGCCGGATCCGAGAGCAACTTGACCAGGTTCGGCGCTTCGCTGGCATCCTGCGGGATCTGCACCAAGTCGGCACTGCCATCGCCGGGCGACAGCTGCACGACGCAAAGGCGGTCGCGGTGCGGGTGAAGGCCCATGGTTTCGGTATCGATGGCAACTTCGCGGCCATAGTTGGAAAGATTGGGCAGATCGCCGCGGTGCAGTCTGATGGCCATGATGTGCTCGTTGATTATCCTTGCTGCCCTCTTGGCACAGCAAAAAGGCGTTGGGAAGGCGTGCCGCAGCCTGAAGACGGGCTTGCCTGCACCGAAGCGCTAAAGCGAAACCCCGGCCACGATTTTCATCGTGACCGGGGTTTTCAAATTCTGGTGCCCAGAAGAAGACTCGAACTTCCACACCTTGCGGTACACGGACCTGAACCGTGCGCGTCTACCAATTCCGCCATCTGGGCAAGCGGGGGTGTAACTAGGGGCCCCACAAGAGGATGTCAATCAGCTTTCTTGCAGCAGGATGGTGCTTTGTCTCCCGCCTTACCAGTTTGCCCCGTCCCAATGGGTGATCGCCGCCCGATCGATGGGCGGCACGCCTTCGAGGCAATTGACGTTGACCATGAAGGTCTTGCCCCTCTTGTCGTCTGTCCCACTCGCAAATGGCTCGATACCGCAATCGCGGCAGAACTGGTGATCGATCTTGTGGGCATAAAAGTGGTAGAGCACCAGGCGGTCCGCACCGCTTTCGAGCGTGAAGTCAGCCTCTGGCACCGATTGCATCACCCAGCCCAAGCGGCGGCAGCGCGAGCAATTGCAATCGCCCAAGCCGGACAGATCGGTTGTCGCGGAAAAGCGGACAGCCCCGCAATGACACTGGCCAACATAAGTCTTGCGTTCAGGCATAAGCCCCTCCCAAATCACTGAGAACGAAAGAAGAACTTTTGCAACCCGGAGTCAAGTCCTCTGCGGCGCCGTAGCCCTCGACAGGGGCCGCGAGCATGCGATAGAAGCGGGAACATTTTGTTGCCCCTTGGAGCCTTCCCATGAACAGCCTCGAACCCAAGCTTGTGACCGTATTCGGCGGCTCGGGCTTTCTGGGCACGCAAGTGGCGCAGGCTTTGGCCCAGCGCGGGCACCGGGTGCGCGTGGCCGTGCGCCGGCCGAACGCGACGCGCCATGTAACGCTTCTGGGCGGAGGCGTGGGCCAAGTGGTGCGCATCCAAGCCAATATCCGGAACCTGCCATCGATCGAACGGGCCATTGCCGGCGCCGACATTGTCGTAAACCTGGTCGGGGTCGGCTACGAGCGCGGCGAGCAGACCTTTGATGCCGTGCACAACAAGGGCGCGGTGATGATCGCCGATGCCGCCAAGCGCCTGGGCGCGACGCATCTGGTGCACATGTCGGCGCTGGGCGTCGACAAGGCCGCCCAAGTCAGCGTCTATGCCGACAGCAAGCTGGCAGGCGAACGCGGTGTGCTCAAGGCCTTCCCAAGCGCGGTGATCGTGCGGCCCTCGATCCTGTTCGGACCCGATGACGGCTTCTTCAATCTGATGGGATCGCTTGCCAAGTGGTTTCCCATCCTGCCCCTGATCGGCGGCGAAACCCGCTTCCAGCCGGCTTTTGTCGGCGATGTGGCCGAAGCCATTGCCATGGCAGCCGAAGGGCTGGTCAAGACCGGGCGCATCTACGAGCTTGGCGGCCCACAGATCGAGACCTATCGGCAGTTGATGGAACGCGTGAAGCGCGAAACCCAGCGCAACCGGCCGCTGCTGCCGCTTCCGGCAGGAATTGCCAAGCTCATGGCGTTGCCCTTCGCCATCCTGCCATTTCCGCCGCTGGTGACGTCGGACCAGGTGGAACTGCTCGGCGTCGACAATGTGGTGTCGGACGAGGCGATCCGCGAAAAGCGCACCTTTGCCGCTTTCGGGATCACGCCGATCGCCATGGACACGATCCTGCCTAGCTATATGTGGCGTTTCCGCAAGCATGGGCAGTTCGACAAGCCGGCGGCAAGCGGCAGCAAGGCCTGATCTACCCGCAGTTCTGACAAGTTCCACCCTGTGCTCCGGTGCGGGGTTTTTGTTTGCACCAGGAACAGCAACAAACAATCGTAAGATATATCTTGGAAGCGGCGGAGGCAGTGCCGACCTGTTGTGCAGGGCTTTGCGATATATCGGAGACTGATCATGACATATTGGAGAAATGGCGAACCTAATTGGCGCCGCATGGAAGCCATGGCCCGCCGTGGCTGGGGCCGCCTGGCTGCCGGCATGGAAGGCGGCAATGACTGGGGCAATATGGGCGGCAATTTCCGCATCGGGCGCATGCTTGCAGCGGGCGATGTCCGGCTGGTGGCGCTGTACCTGATCGAACAGCAGCCGCGGCACGGCTATGACCTTATCAAGGCGATCGAGGAAAAATCTGCCGGCTTTTATGCCCCCAGCCCCGGCATTGTTTATCCGGCGCTGACGTTTTTGGAAGAAGCGGGCTACGTGACTTCGCAGACAGAAGGCAACAAGAAGCTTTACACGATCACCGATGAGGGCCGCGCGCACCTGGCCGACAACCGCGAGGCGATCGAATCGACGCTGGCGTTCTTGGCGAAAGCCGGTGAGCAGATGAGCCGCTTCCGCGAGTTCGCGAAGGCCGATTGGCCGTTCGGGCGCAACGATGGGGAGCCTGAGCAGGGCCAGCCGCAGCGTGGACGAGGGCAAAACTTCTGGCAGCAGCAGAACGCCGAACCCGCCGACCGCGACCTCAAGGATGTCGTTCCCGAACTCAACGACGCCCGCCGCGAGCTCAAGGCCGCCATCAAGAAGGCCCGCAAGTCGAGCGAAGACCAGCAGCGCCATGCTGCAGAAATCCTGCGCAAGGCTGCAGCCGAGATTACAGCCCTGGGCGATGACGACGACGTGGATCTCTAGCAGTTCTTGATCGGGGCGGGTGCAAAGCATCCACCCCGATTGTTTCCGCGCTGAAATCTCGGCATGCTTCCCCCAGTCGAACTCGGGGGCACGAGATGAACTGGTCGGAACACGATTGCAAACTGGGCATGGATCGCCCGATCACAAGGCGTGATTTTCTGAACGGCGTGGCACTGTTTACAGCCGGATTGGCAGCAAGTGCGCTGCTGCCCGGACAGGCTCAGGCGCAAGGACTTGCTTATCCGCCCAAGGTCGCGGGTCTGCGTGGCCACAGCGAAGCGGCCATGAACATCATGCATGCGGTGCGCGACGGCACCTTCTGGAACAAGGCACCGCCGGTCAGCGACACAGGCGAGCGCTACGATCTGGTGGTCGTCGGCGGCGGCATTTCGGGACTTGCGGCAGCGCGGCTGTTCCAGCGGCAAAAGCCCGGCGCTACCGTCCTGATCCTTGAGAACAACGAGGACTTTGGCGGTCATGCGACTCGCAACGAGTTCGTGGCGTCTAATGGCAAGACGATCATCGGCTATGGCGGCTCCCAATCGCTGCAAACGCCGAGCTATTTTTCGCCGCTGGTCAAGGATGTGCTCGATGACATCGGTATCGAGGTTGAAAAGTTCGAAGACTATTATGACGGAGAATGGCACGAGGAGCGCGGCCTTGGCGACGCAATCCTGTTCCGCGGTGCTGATTGGGGCGGCGAAGACAAGCTCGTGGTGACTAGTGATCTGGCCGCCGATTGGGTCGGGGAAACACCGCTTAACGAGAAGGCCAAGGCCGATTTGATCGAGCTCATCGACAGCCCGCCCGACTACCTCCCTGGCAAGACGCGGGAGGAGAAGTTCGCCATCCTGTCACAGACCAGCTATGCCGATTTCCTCACCAAGATCTGCGGCTACGATCCGCAGCTGGTCAAATATTTCCAGCACTCGACCGAAGCCTATTTCGGCATGGGCATTGAGGGCACGACAGCGCTTGACGCATGGGGCAATTGGAACCCGGGCTTTGATGGCCTCGATCTGGGCGATATGCCGTACAAGACCATGAGCCCTTCGGGGCGCTTGGCTCTGACCGACCCGGACGACTACATCTACCACTTTCCCGACGGCAATGCCGGGGTTGCGCGCGCCTTGGTGCGGGCCCTGGTACCCCAGGCGCTGCCCGGTAACAGCATGGAAGATCTGGTGACGACGCCTGTCGACTACGACGCGCTTGATCTTGCCGGCTGTCCGGTGCGCCTGCGGCTCAATGCGTCGGTGGTCCGGGTCAAGCACGATGGCGCACTAGAGGCGGCGGAGAGCGTGACACTGACCTATCTGGAAGGCGAGACGCTCAAGACCGTGGTAGGCGATCAGGTGGTGCTTGCCTGCTGGCATCGCGTGATCCCCTATTTGACCGACGAGCTCAGTGCGGCGCAGGTCGAGGCACTTAACGACCAGCACAAGGTGCCACTCATCTATACCAATGTGCTGCTGCGCAATTGGGAAGCTTTGGACAAGGCCGGCATTGCCGGCTTTTCGGAAGTGACGGGCTTCTGGGGCGGCGCGGAGATCGATTTTCCTGTTTCCATGGGCTCGTACAAGTTCGCCGATAAACCAAGTGACCCCGTGATTCTGCATCTTTCAAAGATTCCAGTCACCGGCGATGCGACACTGTCCCCGCGCGAGCAGGCGCAGGCCGGCCGTTACGCCATGATGAGCATGAGCTTTGAGGATATGGAGCGCGAAATTCGCGACATGCTCCTTCGGGCACTGGGACCTTACGGCTTTGATCCGGCACGCGATATTGAGGCAATAACCTGCAACCGCTGGAGCCACGGCTATGCGCTCGAATACATGCGTCCCTGGGACCAGTTCTGGCCCGATGGTCCGTTGCCTATTGAGACTGCGCGCAAGCCTTGGGGGCGGATCGCCATCGCTAATTCAGACTCGGGCGCCTATGCTTATGTGCATTCCGCCATCGATCAGGCGGCGCGAGCAGTTCATGATCTGCTAGGCGATGCCGCAACATTGACCGAGTATAGCCGCTTCCCTGGACCGCCGAGAGAGATGGTAGGGCTTTAGCTGCCCGCACTAACATGTTAGTTTGAACGCATGGACCAAGTTCTTCTTTCTTCGACCCAGCAAACTGCTGCGCTTCCTGACCGGCAGGCAGCAGGCGAACGCCTCGTCGCCCGGCTTAAAGGCCAGGTCAAAAGCCGGATGTTCACCGATCCGCTGATGACCTACGCTTGGAGTGGCGATGCTTCCTCCTACCGGCTGATCCCGGCGGCGGTGGTCTTCATCAATTCCGAGGACGAGGTGCGCGCGGTGATGGCCGCCGCGCGGGCGGAGAAGCTGCCGATCACGTTCCGGGCGGCGGGAACCTCGCTGTCGGGCCAGGCGGTGACAGATGGGGTGCTGGCCGTCCTTGGCGATGGCTGGCGCAAGCTCGAGATTCATCCGGGCGCCGAGCAGATAACGCTGGGGCCCGCGATCATCGTCGCCCATGCCAATCGGGCGCTCAAATCCTTCAACAAGAAGATCGGGCCCGATCCCGCCTCGCAGGCGACCTGCAAGATTGGCGGGGTGGTCAACAACAATTCATCGGGCATGTGCTGCGGCGTCGCGCAGAACACCTACCACACCATGGCGCGGTTGCGGATTGTCCTGACCGACGGGACCATGCTCGACTCGGGCGACGCGGCCAGTCGGGATACATTTCGCGTCACCCATGCCGCGATGCTTGACGGCATTGCCGGACTGCACCGCGAGGTCATGGCCGATCCGGACCTCGTCGCGCTGATCCGGCACAAATACCGGATCAAGAACACGGTCGGCTATTCGCTCAATGCCTTGGTCGACTACCATGACCCGCTCGAAATCCTAATCCACCTCATGGTGGGCTCCGAAGGCACGCTCGGCTTTGTGTCCGAGGTCACCTACAACACCGTGCCCGAGCACCCGCAAAAGGCGACGGCCCTGGTGCCCTTCACCGATCCGCAATCGGCGGGGCGGGCGATCATTGAAATGGCCAATGGCGGCGTGCAGGTCACGACCGGCGTCACGGCAGCCGAATATATCGAGCGGCGAGCGCTACAAACGGTGGAGCACCTGCCGCCCATGGCGCCGCTCCTGCCCTGGCTCACCCCTAATTCTCCGGCCGTCTTGATCGATGTGACAGCACCTGATGCCGAAATGCTTGCTCAAGAGACAGCCAAGGCTGTCGACCTGCTCGGCCGGCACGGCGCGACGCACATCGATTTCTCCACCGACGAAATGCGCAGCCATGCCTTGTGGGACATCCGCAAGGGGTTCTTTGCCTCGGGCGGCGCTGCCCGGCCCAAAGGCACGTCCATGCTCACCGAGGACGTGGCGGCGCCCATCGAGCGGCTGGCCGAGTTCGTCCTCGACATGCGCCAATTGCTCGATGATCACGGCTACGAGGACGCCATTATCTTCGGCCATGCGCTCGCGGGAAATCTGCATTTCCAGATGAGCGATGATTTCTCCAAGCCTGGTTCGGCTGAGAAGTTCGACCGGTTTTCGGCCGACCTCTCCCGCCTTGTCTCGGTGCAATATGGCGGCTCGCTCAAGGCCGAGCACGGCACGGGCCGCGCCATCGCGCCGTTCGTCGAGGCTGAATGGGGCACCAAGGCCTATCGCATCATGCACCGGATCAAGGCACTCTTTGATCCCGAAGGCCTGCTCAATCCGGGCGTGCTGCTCAATGCGGACCCTCATGTTCATATCAAGAACCTCAAGGTCATGCCGCCGGCTGATGAGTTGGTCGATCTTTGCATCGAGTGCGGCTTTTGCGAGCCGGCCTGCCCTAGCCACCAGATGACCTTGTCGCCGCGCCAGCGCATTGCCGTGACGCGCGAACGCGAACGCCTGCGCGCCACCGGCGAAGACCCCGCGCGGCTCAAGCGGCTCGATGAGGATTTCCAATATCCCGGCCTCGACACCTGCGCGGCCTGCAATATGTGTTCCACGCGCTGCCCGGTGGGCATCGAAACCGGCACCATGATCATCGGCCAGCGCGAGCGGCGCCGGGGCAGCACGGCGCGTTCGGTCGCCGGCTTTGCCGCCGATCACCGCGGCGCAGTGGAAACCATGATGCGGGGCGGCGTAGGGCTGGCTGATATCGCCCGTAAAATCGTGCCCGCACCTGCCGTGGCAGCCGTCACCGATGCAGCGCGCCGGTTGTCCGGCGAACGCGTGCCACGCGTCTCCCCAACCCTGCGCAGCGGTGCGGGTGCGGCCAAGCGAGTTGCCGGCGGGCAGTCGGCCAAGCAATCGGTGGTTTACTTCCCCAGCTGCGCCACCCGCATGTTCGGCAGCCCCCAGACCGAACACGATTTACTGCCGGCTTCGGAGGCCATGCTGGTCCTGCTCCAGCGCGCCGGATACGACGTGATCATGCCCGAGCACGCCAACGGACAGTGCTGCGGCCAGCCATGGCAGTCCAAGGGTTTTCCCGAACAAGCAGCCAATGTCGGCGGCGCGCTTAAGCGCGAACTCTCGGCATTATCGGAAGCAGGACGGCTCAGCGTCGTAACCGATGCCTCCACCTGCGCCAAACATCTTCGCGAATTCCCCGGCGATGCACCAGTTCTCGATTCCGCGGCATTCATTGCTAACAGTCTGTTAGCGCGAGTGCCCGTTGTGCGAAAACTCGCGGTGGTGGCCGTGCACCACAATTGCTCGGCGCAAAGATTGGCCGAACAGCCTATGACCGAAGCCATCGCCCGCGCCTGTGCGGACGATATTGCCGTGCTAAGTTCGATGAGCTGTTGCGGCTATGCCGGCGATAAAGGCCTGTTCTTTCCAGAACTTAACGCCCACGCGACACGCTTTGTCCGATCCGAAATTCCCGCCAACTGCACACTCGGCGTCTCCACCGTCAGCACCTGTGCCTCGGGCCTGTCCGAGCACGCCGGCATCCCCTTCGTCGGCCTAGCAAGTCTTGTTGAGTGGGCAAGTCGGCCAGCGCACTAGACAAGGCAAAACGCGCCCGGTCTTATCCGGCCATGAGTGAAAACGAGCGATTCCCCGATGTCATGCTGCTGGCGGCAGGTCTTGGCACACGGCTGCGGCCGCTGACCGAAACTGTGCCGAAACCACTGGTGCCGGTGGCCGGCGTGCCCTTGATCGAGCGGATCATGGAGGCGGCAAAAGCTGAGGGCGCCAAACGGTTTACGGCCAATGCGCACTACCAGGCAGACCAGATCTTGGCTCATTTCGGGGGGCTGCTGAAGGTCAGCCGGGAAGAAGAGTTGCTAGGCACCGGCGGCGGCGTCAAGCGCGCCTTGCCGATGCTCCATTCGGACCCGTTCTTCGTGATGAACACCGATGCCTTCTGGCCCGTCGGGAGCGATATGCCGCTGGGGCGGATGATTGCGCGCTATAGCGAAAGCGTTGAGATGGTGCTGCTCTGCGTGCATCCGAGGGACGCGTCTGGGTTTGGGCGCAGCCACGACTTTTGTCTTTCGCCACAAGGGCTTGTTACCCGCGACTATGGGGCGCCGGTGATCTATGGCGGGGTGGCGCTGGTTGGCAAGAAGCTGTTCGAGGGCACGCCGGACGGAGCTTGGTCGCTCAACGATCTGTTCGAACAGTGCATCGAGCGGGAGACGATTTTCGGGGTAGCGCTGGATGCCCCGTGGTTTCACGTGGGTGATCCCGAGGCGCTGGCGGAGGCCGAGCGGCGGCTTTCCCCATGACGCTTTATTCCATCGCACCACATTCGATTTTCCTGCGCACATTGGCCCAAAAGGTGCTCGATGGGACCCTCCTGGGAGGGGCAGACCAGTCGCATCCGTTTTGGCTGACGGACGTGACGATAGTTGTGCCTACACGACGGGCGAAGCTGGCGCTAGCCAATGAATTTGCTCTTTTGGGCCATGGGCTCTTGCCCGATATCCGCATCTTTGGCGGCGAGGCGGAGGACGAAGAGCCGTTCCTGCCACCGTTCGACGTCCCTATTCCGCCGCCTGCGGCCACCCCCCTGGAGCGGCGGCTGGTGTTGTCCCAACTGGTGGACGCCTGGGCGAACACCCAAAGCGGACGCGAGGCCTTTTCGACGCCGCCAACGGCCGGAGAAATCCTCTCCATGGCCGAATCGCTGGGCGCGCTGATCGATGATCTTGTAACCGAGGAGCGCACGGCCGGGGATATCCGGGCAATCGTTTCGGATTTGGAGGCGAACCTCAGCGCCTATTGGCAGCAGACGCTGCGGTTTTTGGACATTGCGCTGCAGTTCTGGCCGGACTGGCTGCAAGCCAACGGCAAGGCCGATGCGATTAGCCTCCGCAGCCAGCGGCTTGACCGGCAGGCGATGGCGGCGCCGCTGATCTATGGCGACCGGCCGGTGATCGCGGCAGGTTCGACCGGGTCGATCCCGGCTACGGCACGGCTGCTCAAGGCCATCCACCAATTGCCGCGCGGTGCGGTGGTGCTGCCGGGGCTCGATTGCACGATGAGTGCGACCGACCATGCGGCGTTGCTCGACCACAACAACAATCCGCACGGACACCCGCAATATCAGCTGGCGCAATTGCTGCGGCATCTGGGTGCGGGGGTGCAGTCGGTTACCGAACTGGTTGAGGCCAAGGCGCCACGCACCGTGCTGGTGAACCGCGCGCTGGCGCTGACTAAGGATACGGCACGCTGGGCGGAGAACCGGCTGGCGCCTGCTGAGCTGCGCGAGGCAAGCGAGGGGCTGTCAGTCATCCGGGCGCGCAATGAGGATGAGGAGGCGCGGGCGGTCGCATTGGCGGCGCGGCAGGCGCTGGAAGACGGCAAGACTGTCGGCATCGTGACGCCGGACCGGAACCTGGCGCGGCGCATCGCGGCGGAGCTGAAACGCTTTGCCGTCACCATGGACGACGCGGCGGGTGCGCCCCTCTTTCAGTCGGCAGCGGGGCGCCTGCTGCGGCAGATCTTGGCGCTGGCGGTCAATGGCTGTACGCCGGTCGATCTGATGAGCCTGCTGCGCAATCGGGCGGCGCTGTTTGGCATGGAGCGCCTGGAAATTGCACGGCTCGCCGATGCGGTGGAACTGGGGCTGTTGCGCGGGCAAAGGCTCAATCCGGGGCTGACGAGCGTGCGCAGCCTGCTGCAGGCCAATCTTGATGGCACGACGGAATACCCTTCGCAGCGGCTGCGGCCACATGAGGGAGAGGCGATCTCGGCGCTGCTGGACAAGGTCGAGGCAGCGCTTGAGCCTTTGGTCAAGGTGATCGAGACGCCATTGATCTGCGCCAGTGATTTGACCAATGCGCTGTGTGCGGCCTTCACCAATGTGGCGGATGGCGCGCAGATTCCCGGACGCTCGGAACTGGACGATTGGGCGGCACAGCTCAAGGCGCAATATGGGGAGGGGCATCGTTTCGCGCCGCGGCAGCTGGAAGGCGTGCTGGCGGCTTTGATGGTGAGCTTTCAGGTGCGCACGCGCGAGGAGCGGCGCAACGATATTGCCATCTGGGGGCAATTGGAGGCGCGGCTGCAGCATCCGGACCTCTTGATCCTGTCGGCGCTGAACGAAGACAAATGGCCCGAAACGGCCGATCCTGGGCCGTGGCTGAGCCGGGGAATGCGGATTGCGGCGGGGCTGGAGCCGCCCGAGCGGCGGCAGGGGCAAGCGGCGCATGATTTTGCCCAAGGGCTGGGCAACAAGCAGGTGATCGTCAGCTTTTCGGAGCGGGTCGGATCGGGTCCGGCCATCGCCTCACGGCTGATGCAGCGCCTGGAGGCCTTTGCGGGCGCTGAAATTGCCAAGGGTTGGCAGAGCAAGGGGCAGCACTGGATTGACCAGGCGCGGCGGATCGATGCCGTGCCCGACACGATATCAGCCGAACGCCCCCTGCCCGCACCGGCAGCGGCTTTGCGGCCCCGCAAGCTTTCGATTACCGAGATCGAAACGCTGATGCGCTCGCCCTATGACATTTATGCGCGGCATGTGCTGCGCCTGCGGCCATTGGACCCGTTGGGCGAGGACCCCGATGCGCGCGAGCGGGGCAACATCACACACGACATCTTCGCGCAGTTCGTGATCGACGGGCACGATTTCGTGGCGCCCGACGCGCTCGATGTGCTCAAGGCGATCGCGGTGCGCAAGTTTGCAAGGCTGGAGGGAATTGCCGAGCGGCGGGACATCTGGCTCAGGCGGTTTGCAACAACCGCCGAGCAGTTCCTCGCGCATGAGCGAGCGCGCGAGCCGCTGGTGAAGAAGCGCCATGCCGAGATCCAGGGCCTGTGGACGCTCAAGCTGGCCGAGGAGTTCGTGCTGAGCGGGCGCGCCGACCGGGTGGACGAAATGGCGGACGGCACGCTCGAAATCATCGACTTCAAGACCGGGGCGGTGCCGAGCAAGGGGGCAATGCAGGCGTTCGAAGTGCCGCAATTGCTGCTTGAAGCGCAGATGGCGCGGATCGGGGCGCTGGAAGGCGTGGGCGCGGCCGAGACGACGCGGCTGACCTATATCAAGATCGGGCTCGGGCCCGAGGCCTTTATACCCAAGGATTTCGTTCCCGCGGAAGGTTATGGGTTGATGGAGGCGGCGGACGAGCTATCGCGGCGCATGCAGCGGCATGTGGTGCATTTTCTGTTCGGTGATGCCGCGATGCCGGCGCGGCTCCTGCCGCTGCAAGGGCAGCGCTTTGCCGGGGCGTATGATCATCTGGCGCGGGTGGCCGAATGGACGGCCGTTGATGGCGAGGAGGGCGAGGCATGAGCGGGGAACGTGGAGCGCTGCAGGTGCCGTTCGACACGGCTCGCAACCAGACCCAGGCGGCGCATCCGGGTTGGTCGATCTGGGTTTCGGCCAATGCCGGATCGGGCAAGACCTATGTGCTCACCCGGCGCGTGCTGCGCATGCTGCTGGCGGGAGTGAAGCCGGAATCCATCCTCTGTCTCACCTATACCAAGGCGGCGGCGGCCGAGATGCGGCGGCGTGTGGCGAGTGCGCTAGGCGCCTGGGCGGTGATGGAGCAGAGTCAGCTTGAAAAAGAGCTGGTGGAGATCGAGGGCGACCGGCTGACCGACGAAATGCGCGAACGGGCACGGACATTGTTCGCGCGGGCGCTGGAAACGCCGGGCGGGCTCAAGATCGTGACCATCCATGCGTTTTGTGAGTCGGTGTTGCACCGGTTTCCACTCGAAGCGCGGGTGCCGTTCGACTTCAGCGTCATCGAGGATGAAAACCGCAGCGGCATGCTGCTGCAGGCACGCGAGCGGGTGCTGGCGGAGGGGCTGCATATTGAGGGGGCCGTGGAGACGCTGTTCGAGACGCTCAGCGACAGCCAGATTGTGAGCGCCATCGATGCGGCGCTGGGCGATGGGCGCAAGCTCAAGGCGGTGCTGCGCGACCTTGCCGGGAGCAAACGCAATCTGCGGCGGCTGCTCAAGGTGGGCGACCGGACCCAACGGGATATCATCGGGGAAATCGTCAGCGGCACGGCCCTCACCTCGGAGGTCTTGCAGGCGTTTGCGGAGGCCTTCGATGGCAATGCAACGGGTACGCGCCTGGTCGATATGCTGGCGCGGCTCGACCCCAAGCGGCTGACCGCCGGGCAGATTTGCTCGCTGTTCGTGGTCGAAAAGGCGGATGGCACCCGCAGCCCACGCAGCAATCTCTTGAACGCCGCGCATCGCAAGGCACGGCCAGATTTGTTCGATCTTTTGGAAGCCGAGCAGGCGCGCGTGGTGGCGCTCGACGAAGCCCTGACGCCGCTCAAGCTCGTGAGCCGCAGCGAAGCGGTGCTCGATATCGTGGCGGCGATTGCGCGGCAATATGAGGATCGCAAGCGCGCCGGATCGCTGCTCGATTTCGATGACCTCGTGTCCAAGCTCGCTTCGCTGTTCGAGACGCAATCGGCGGATTGGGTGCGCTACAAGCTCGATGCGGGGATCGACCATATTCTGGTGGATGAATCGCAGGACACCAATGGCGAGCAATGGCGGGTGGTCAAAGCCATCACGGCCGAGTTCTTCAGCGGCGCCGGGGCGGTAGATCGGCCGCGATCACTGTTCGCGGTGGGGGATCAAAAACAGTCAATCTATTCGTTCCAGGGGGCAGAACCCAAGCTTTTCGGCGAGACGGGGCGCGAATATGCGCGGCTGGCGGAGAACGTGCAGGCGCCGTTCAAGCCGCTGCCGCTGCATACCAGTTTCCGCACCCTGCCCGAGATCCTGGCGGCGGTCGATCTGGTGAGCGATGCGCCCCTTATCCAGGCGGCGCTGCTCGAAACGGAAAAGGTGCACCACAATACGGCGCGGCTGATGCGCGGGGGCAGCGTGACGCTGTGGCCACCGGTGCAGCAGACAGGCGAGGTGCCGGCAGGCGGCGAATGGCCGATCAATACAGTCGAAGCCGAGCAGACGGCACCGCGGCAGGTGGCGATGCGGATTGCGCGCGAAATCGATGGCTGGATCAAGGCCCGGCGGCCGCTGACGGGACGCGGACGGCCGG